>ERZ772956.214-NODE-214-length-47608-cov-10.110004_pt1 | contig 47608 bp, 41 predicted proteins | sample MGYA00580683_ERZ772956 | MGnify/ENA primary metagenome ERZ772956 (study PRJEB29015, sample SAMEA2738077) | human oral metagenome | biome: human oral; feature: human-associated habitat; material: saliva | place: China | collected 2212 ... | reverse complement strand
CTCCAGTCGCAGATTACGCTTGTTTATCCGCCCCATAATACGCAACTTTGCACCACACTGTCGCACCCCTCCCGGGGTGCGTGAATTGAAACGTCCTACTGGTAGATAGAGTGAGCAAGCTACGAGTCGCACCCCTCCCGGGGTGCGTGAATTGAAACGTGTGGTGGCCGTTATGTGTCGAGGATCTCTACCGTCGCACCCCTCCCGGGGTGCGTGAATTGAAACTCGGTGTGCTATGACTCCCTCGCGTGCCTCGTCGAGTCGCACCCCTCCCGGGGTGCGTGAATTGAAACTTAATGGTCGGTCTTGATGTGTCTCCACCATCAGGTCGCACCCCTCCCGGGGTGCGTGAATTGAAACACACAACCGAAAACCAGATATTGACCCCAGCAGAGTCGCACCCCTCCCGGGGGGCGTGAATTGAAACTGCCTGAAGGCGTCCGCCTGCCGGTGCGCCTCGGTCGCACCCCTCCCGGGGTGCGTGAATTGAAACTGAGATCCTCTAGCTTGGCCTGCCCTCCTCCGATGTCGCACCCCTCCCGGGGTGCGTGAATTGAAACTGCACCTCATGGTGGTACCTGGGTGAATAGGGCTGTCGCACCCCTCCCGGGGTGCGTGAATTGAAACACGCTCCTTGTCTCCGTCTAGGAGCTCAGGCTTGGTCGCACCCCTCCCGGGGTGCGTGAATTGAAACATGATACGGGCGTAGTCTTTAGTCCGGTGTCTCGTCGCACCCCTCCCGGGGTGCGTGAATTGAAACTCCTCAAAAGAGCGGTAGGTCTGCAAAAGCTGGTGTCGCACCCCTCCCGGGGTGCGTGAATTGAAACGTGGGGTCACGCAAATGGTCTGTTTTTGGCCATGTCGCACCCCTCCCGGGGTGCGTGAATTGAAACTGCACGGCGTTCCAAATCGTGGCCACCTCACAGGTCGCACCCCTCCCGGGGTGCGTGAATTGAAACTCGGTGAGCTTGATTGTGTCGTTGGTCGTCTTGAGGTCGCACCCCTCCCGGGGTGCGTGAATTGAAACGTCTTCGTGCGCCTCTAGCAGGGCGCTACTCAGTCGCACCCCTCCCGGGGTGCGTGAATTGAAACAGGGATAACCCGTTTCTGCCCCAGACGATCATCGGTCGCACCCCTCCCGGGGTGCGTGAATTGAAACTGATTACCTTTGATGCAACCAACACGGAGGCTATCCGTCGCACCCCTCCCGGGGTGCGTGAATTGAAACACGGATACCACAAGTGAGGGACTAGAGGAGGAAGTCGCACCCCTCCCGGGGTGCGTGAATTGAAACTCCCCCGAGGAGGCGCAGGAAATGGCTGCGCTTAGTCGCACCCCTCCCGGGGTGCGTGAATTGAAACCCTGAGCATGCGTCTTGAGCAGGTAGACGGCGTATGTCGCACCCCTCCCGGGGTGCGTGAATTGAAACTGGTTAGTGTCGTTATGTTGGTAGCACGCTACAGTCGCACCCCTCCCGGGGTGCGTGAATTGAAACTTAAAGCCTTCGAGCAAAGTAGGGGCATTATAGCAGTCGCACCCCTCCCGGGGTGCGTGAATTGAAACCTATCGTATCCTTGTCGTCGGTGATCTCGTAGGGGTCGCACCCCTCCCGGGGTGCGTGAATTGAAACCAAAAGCTGGCTGTGAACCGAATTTCGGAGCTGTGTCGCACCCCTCCCGGGGTGCGTGAATTGAAACCCTATCCCATATACATTGCCGACGTACTCAATCGGTCGCACCCCTCCCGGGGTGCGTGAATTGAAACTTTGCAAGCAATCGTGCTTTCATCATAGCATCCGTCGCACCCCTCCCGGGGTGCGTGAATTGAAACTACTAACTCAAAACTCGCTCTACGAGATGGATAAGTCGCACCCCTCCCGGGGTGCGTGAATTGAAACTACAAAAACCTAGAGGGACAGAGTGCTACGCTACGGTCGCACCCCTCCCGGGGTGCGTGAATTGAAACACCGACATATAGGCCTCGACCTTGAGTGTGTAGAGTCGCACCCCTCCCGGGGTGCGTGAATTGAAACTCCGACAGCGCAGACAAGGCGACCGTAGCACAGAGTCGCACCCCTCCCGGGGTGCGTGAATTGAAACAGCATCGCCTGGAGAACAAGCCACAGAAGCGCCCCGTCGCACCCCTCCCGGGGTGCGTGAATTGAAACGTAAGGCATAACCCCACCGAGGCAAAATGAGCAGTCGCACCCCTCCCGGGGTGCGTGAATTGAAACCAAGAGACTCAACCTTCAGAGGGGCACCGCTAGCGGTCGCACCCCTCCCGGGGTGCGTGAATTGAAACTAAATGCTCCGCAAAATACTCTTGTATTTGAGTAGTCGCACCCCTCCCGGGGTGCGTGAATTGAAACCTGAGCGGGGATGGTAATGGTAACTTCCTAGTGGTCGCACCCCTCCCGGGGTGCGTGAATTGAAACTCCTTGTCTCTGCATACGTAAAGCCCGCTTATGCGTCGCACCCCTCCCGGGGTGCGTGAATTGAAACGCCCTATCGCCCGAGGAGATGCAGGCCTACGCCAAGTCGCACCCCTCCCGGGGTGCGTGAATTGAAACGAGCCTCTTATAGAGAACACTGCTCAAATGGTGAAGTCGCACCCCTCCCGGGGTGCGTGAATTGAAACCCTGGGCATGCGTATAGAGCAGGTAGACGGCGTGTGGTCGCACCCCTCCCGGGGTGCGTGAATTGAAACCCAACGAACAACAGGGGCAGAAAATTAACAATACAGTCGCACCCCTCCCGGGGTGCGTGAATTGAAACGAGTACACCATCGAAGATAAAAATAAGGAGTACCGTCGCACCCCTCCCGGGGTGCGTGAATTGAAACTCTAGCAACCAGAGGGCGCTAGGGTTGCACCTCGTCGCACCCCTCCCGGGGTGCGTGAATTGAAACAGTCCCCAGTCCTTCAGCTCTGCCTCATCCCACTCGGTCGCACCCCTCCCGGGGTGCGTGAATTGAAACTCGGCACTTCCCGCGTGAGCCTTCCCCGTCGTCCGTCGCACCCCTCCCGGGGTGCGTGAATTGAAACGACACCGATAGCGATCCCCTTCAGTACGCTACAGTCGCACCCCTCCCGGGGTGCGTGAATTGAAACGTAAACTGAACCTCTACACCCATAGTCGTGAATGCAGTCGCACCCCTCCCGGGGTGCGTGAATTGAAACGCCTGGGGTGGAGTTGGGCCGGCCGTCTGAGTCGTCGCACCCCTCCCGGGGTGCGTGAATTGAAACTCATTGCGTTCATTTGACCTGCGACAATGCTTGGTCGCACCCCTCCCGGGGTGCGTGAATTGAAACCAGCCTATCCTCATCTATCACCGCATTGCCGAAGGTCGCACCCCTCCCGGGGTGCGTGAATTGAAACGGTCAGTGCGCTTATTGTCCAATCGTGGAGGGTTGAGTCGCACCCCTCCCGGGGTGCGTGAATTGAAACATTGATGCTAACCTCACTATATGCTTGGTACTCTGGTCGCACCCCTCCCGGGGTGCGTGAATTGAAACTACGAGGCCCAGTGGGTTACCGTGCCACGTGCCGGTCGCACCCCTCCCGGGGTGCGTGAATTGAAACTTGGAAAGTAATGTTATCTTACGAGTAGCTTCGGCCGTCGCACCCCTCCCGGGGTGCGTGAATTGAAACTTACCGCTTTTCTCAGAGTCTCCAGAGCCAGCACCCGTCGCACCCCTCCCGGGGTGCGTGAATTGAAACTTGACGAAGTCGGGGAGCTGTGCGAGGCGGTTACGTCGCACCCCTCCCGGGGTGCGTGAATTGAAACGCCGAGCGGTTGTTGTCGTAGTTGCCCTCGAGCGTCGCACCCCTCCCGGGGTGCGTGAATTGAAACGCCGTACTCGACGACGCGGCAGCGCTCTGCGCCGTCGCACCCCTCCCGGGGTGCGTGAATTGAAACTCTTGACTGCGCTGGAACGAGACAGCTCTAAACCGTCGCACCCCTCCCGGGGTGCGTGAATTGAAACTGCCATAGTGGCAAAATGCTGATATTGCACCATCTTGTCGCACCCCTCCCGGGGTGCGTGAATTGAAACGATCACATCGGTGATGATCGTCCCCAAATCATTAAGTCGCACCCCTCCCGGGGTGCGTGAATTGAAACACAGATGTATATGGACTTACAGAAGATCATAGAGGTCGCACCCCTCCCGGGGTGCGTGAATTGAAACCTCTTGGGCACGCACCAAGTGAATGATCAGGGGAGTCGCACCCCTCCCGGGGTGCGTGAATTGAAACAGATCGACGACGTAAACAGCAAAATCGAGAAGCTGTCGCACCCCTCCCGGGGTGCGTGAATTGAAACGGCTGTCCCCCGTGAGCAGTAGAGTGGTATGCTCCGTCGCACCCCTCCCGGGGTGCGTGAATTGAAACGTCTTTTTACTCTGCTCTCTATCCCAATCTCCGAAACGTCGCACCCCTCCCGGGGTGCGTGAATTGAAACTTCTTCCTCACGGCTAGCTCCTTGCGGTAATCGGCTAGTCGCACCCCTCCCGGGGTGCGTGAATTGAAACATCAGCGGACGCCGAGTCTACGATCTCTATGTGTCGCACCCCTCCCGGGGTGCGTGAATTAAAACTATGTCTCTGCGTATGAAGCAACGGTGCAGCGCTCGTCGCATCCCTCCCGGGGTGCGTGAATTGAAACGCTAAGAAGAAGGAGCTGTACAAGGGTCTACAGAGTCGCACCCCTCCCGGGGTGCGTGAATTGAAACAGGAGCAGCAGGTCAAGCGCCTGCAGATGCTTGGGTCGCACCCCTCCCGGGGTGCGTGAATTGAAACTCTAGGATGTTGTCGACTTTGAAGCTGTCGGTCGTCGCACCCCTCCCGGGGTGCGTGAATTGAAACTTTGACTGCCGCTATTAGTGGGCGATGAAGGTTAGGTCGCACCCCTCTCGGGGTGCGTGAATTGAAACGGCTCTATCCAAGACAAGGAGGACAAGCTCCTGCGTGTCGCACCCCTCCCGGGGTGCGTGAATTGAAACCCCGCTCGCGCACACGTAGAGGACAATCCAGGGACGTCGCACCCCTCCCGGGGTGCGTGAATTGAAACGAAATTGGCAAAGGCGTTGAAATCGGTCAGGCGCGTCGCACCCCTCCCGGGGTGCGTGAATTGAAACGCTTGCTCATCGAATCGAGCTCTTGTAATAACTCCGTCGCACCCCCCCGGGGTGCGTGAATTGAAACTGGATGTCCGCCCCCTCGGTGCACTTGTCCAGCTCCGTCGCACCCCTCCCGGGGGGCGTGAATTGAAATTCGGAAAGGCTACGAAACCGAGCCTCAGTCTGATGGGTCCACTCCCTGAGATACCTAAACTGAAAGTAAAGGAGCAAGAGTACTAAGATTGACAAGGTGCCCCAGGGGGGGGGTATGCCTCTAACGCTTTTTGCTAAAACTATAGCAAGCCACAATTAAAGGCAGAGACTCATTCACCGGCCCTTGGTAGAGGATTTCAGTTAGAGGGTTGAGCAGGCTATTGCACTCTCCTCCTCGAGATAAGATTCAAATAGACCTTCCCATAAGATACGTGGAGCTCATGATTAGAGCTTATTCCATATATTTGTAGTGCAGTAACATTCTTTAACCATCCATAATTACAAGCTTATGAACAGGATACTTAAACTAGCAGCATTGGCCCTTTTGCCTTGCCTCGCTTTGTCCTGCGGTAAGAAAAACAACGAAGAGCCCAAGCCCGAAATTAAGACGGGAGGGTTCAGTCAGATCTTACCCGATGAAAATGGGCAACGTGCAGCTACTGCTCCCATTGCATTCTCACTCCCCGAGGGGAAGGAATTTAGACTCCAAGTCGAAGGTGTGGGTGATCTAACTCTGGTCGGAGCATACGCTACACAGGTGAAGGGGATCTATAAAACTGGGAAGTCTGGGAAGGTAGGTATCGAAGGGAGTCTCAATATCTTTGACTTGACCAGTGATGATGTCACAGAAGTCAAGGTACAAAAGAGCTCTCCAGCCCTGAAGAGACTGGTTGTACTTACCGAAGGCTACGGGAACTCCAACCTAAAGAGTATCTCACTTGATGATGCTCCAAACCTGACTTACCTCTGGCTCGGTGGGCATGAACTTTCCACTCTTGACCTAACAAAGCAGGAGAAACTGGTTTTGCTTGGTCTAGGTAGCTGGGGGGGAAAGAGTAATAACCCCTACTTCCCGGGTAAGGAACGATCAAGCGACTATAAGAAAGTGCTCTTGCCCGCAAACAATGCAATTGAGTACATCTCTACTCGTTCGCCCCTGACGAATGAGTCCATTGATCTCGACAACCTACCCAAGCTAAAGGTTCTCAGAGCTCAGTCTCCTCGGTTCTCTAAGTTGTCTCTAGCTAAGAGTAATGATATTCGCCAGATTGTGATCATGAGACCCTATGGAGGTGAACGCTTTGACATCGACCTAGAGAGTAAGCCTCAACTCGAAGACATTTCTCTTCAGGAGACTGGTCACTTGATCTTCAAGGTACACAATGCGCCTAAGCTCTCTGCAAAAAAGAGCACCCTTATTATTGCAGGCGCTGAGACCGTAGATCTCGCTGGCATACCAGCCGAGGCGTTCACCCCAATCCTGTCCAGCTTCAGTGGAGCTAAGGTTGCTAACCTCTCCGTCGCTGGTAAGGACATCGAATCGCTCGACCTCGCTAAGTTCACTTCCCTCAAGAAGCTTACCCTCAAAGCTACGGGTATTAACGAGGATGCTCTCGTAAGTATCGTCAATGCTCTGCCTAGCACGAACGGGGTACTCATCCTCGAAGCTTCTCGTGCGACAGCAAAGGTCAAGGCTGCTCTACAGAACAAGGGCTGGACTACCGCTGAGAACTAATCCCGTAGGTCTTTCCTACTTCTTCCTCTAGCTTCGCCTCCTTGGTCGCTCGATGAGCCCAAGGAGGCGAAGCCTTTTTCTTTGCCTAAAAGTCTTATCTTTGCTCACAGTAGAATCTTGACTTTCACATACATCCAAAGACATATGGAACAAGACACATTTTTAGCACAAGTCCGAGCTAAGGCTCAAGGTTGGCTCACCCCAGGCTACGATAGCCAGACACGTGCCGAAGTACAACGCCTGCTTGACGCCGAAGACTCTACGGAGCTCGTTGAATCCTTCTACAAGGATCTTGAGTTCGGCACGGGAGGTCTTCGCGGAATCATGGGCGTAGGCTCTAACCGCATGAACCGCTACACCGTAGGGGCTGCTACCCAAGGTCTAGCTAACTACCTGAAGCAGGAATTTGCCTCTCTCCCCGAGATCTCCGTAGCTATCGGGCATGACTGCCGTAATAACAGCGATGTCTTCGCTCGTATCGCCGCCGAAGTCTTTTCAGCTAATGGGATCAAGGTTTATCTCTTCGAAAGCCTCCGTCCTACGCCTGAAGTCTCCTTCGCTATCCGAGAACTCGGGTGCCAGAGTGGCGTCATGATCACGGCTTCGCACAATCCTAAGGAGTACAACGGCTATAAGGCTTACTGGTCCGACGGCGCTCAGATGCTTGCCCCTCACGATCGCAATACGATCATCGAGGTAAACAAGATCACGAAGGCTGAGGACATCAACTTCACCGCTCGCCCAGAGCTCATCCACTCACTAGGGGAAGACTTCGACAAGCTCTTCATCGAACGAGTAGCTTCCCTATCTGCGCCTCAGAAGGACTCTATTGCTCGCCACCACGACATCAAGATCGTCTACACTCCTATCCACGGAACGGGCGTTCGGATCATCCCGCAGGCGCTCCGGGCTATTGGCTTCACGAACATCATCAACGTCCCAGAGCAGGACGTCGTCAGTGGTGACTTCCCTACCGTTTATTCGCCCAATCCGGAAGAGCCAGCCGCACTGGAGCTTGCTCTGGCACGTGCAGAAGCTACGGGGGCTGACCTCGTGCTGGCCTCTGACCCCGACGCCGACCGCATCGGAGTAGCCGTCCGCAATGAAGAGGGCAAGATGGTGCTGATCAACGGGAACGAGATCTGCGCCCTGCTGACTTACTACGCCATCATGAGCCGTAAGGAATCGGGGCTCCTACAGAGTCAGGACTACGTGGTCAAGACGATCGTGACGACGGAACTCATCAGAGCCATCGCCGAGAAGAATCACGTGACCCTCTTCGACTGCTACACCGGATTCAAGTGGATCGCCGACGTCATCCGCAAGAACGAGGGCAAGCTCAACTACATCGGCGGGGGTGAAGAGAGCTACGGCTTCCTACGTGAAGACTTCATCCGTGACAAGAGCTCCGTCTCGGCTTGCTGTATGTTCGCCGAACTAGCAGCATGGGCAGCGGATCGCTCGATCTCGATCTACCAGCTCCTCCAGCAGGTCTTCCTCGAGTACGGTCTGTACAAGGAGCAGGGCGTCAGTGTCGTCCGCAAGGGTAAGATGGGTGCCGAAGAGATCGAAGCGATGATGAAGAACTTCCGTGAGAATCCCCTGAAGACGCTCGCCGGAAGCCCTGTAGTCGAAGTCCTCGACTACGCTAAGCTCCAAGGCATCTGGCTAGACAAGGGCGAAGTCTTCACCCTCGACATGCCCACGACGAGCAACGTACTGCAGTACAAGACGGCAGACGGGACGAAGGTCTCTATCCGCCCATCGGGGACGGAGCCCAAGATCAAGTTCTACATCGGCGTACGTGGCAAGGTCTCCTCTAAGGAAGAGCTGCCCGCCGCTGAGGCCGCCTGCCTCGAGAAGATCGCAGTCATCCGCCAGGAACTAGGCATCTAGTCGCCGCTCCTTTGCACAAGCATTTCTCCAGCGCACTACCTCCCAAGTAGCAGGATGCACATGAGCATCCCTCTTGGGAGGTAGTGCCGTATCTACCAGTCCCACCACGCATGAATATCTACCTCTGCCCTTCCCCCGAGCTGTATCCGCTCTACCACCAAGCTGAGAGCATCGTCATCATCGTCGACATCTTCCGAGCTTCGACGACGATGGTAGCGGCGTTTGCTCACGGGGCCAAGGGGATCAAGGTCGTCGCGACGACCGAAGAAGCGGAGCTCGAAGGGAAGCGCCTCGGCGCCCTCATCGCCGCCGAGCGCAACATCGTCCGCTGTCCCTTCGCCCAGCTGGGCAACGACCCCGCCGAATACACGACGGAGCTCGTCTCTGGACGAGAGATCGTCTTCACGACGACCAACGGCACCCGAGCCCTCACCATCGCCCAGGATGAGGGAGCCAAGGAGATCCTCGTCGGAGCGCTCACTAATCTCCAGGCCACCATCGACTACTGCCGTCAGTCGGGGCGAGACGTCGTCATCCTCGCTGCAGGCTGGAAGGGGCAGGTCTCCATGGAGGACTTCCTCTACGCCGGCGCCTTCGCCTTTCAGTCTAGGGGGGAAGCCTCCGACGACTGCGCTCGCATGGCCCTTGACCTTTGGAAGGAGCACGCCCGCACCTTCGAGGGGCGCCTCAGCTACATCCGCACGTCGGAGCACTTCGCCCGCCTACTTTCGGCTGGCTACGAGGATGCCGTGCCCTACTGCATGGGCCTCGATCGCTTCGACATCGTCCTTCGCCTCGAGGCGGGCTGGCTACGTCCGCTCTTCCTCGGTGGGCAATGAACAACCAGCCTCACCCGTAAGTTTCTAAGACAAACAGTATTCAACCCGCTCCCCTCGTGGGCGCTCTAATGACAATTCTATCCAATGGCAACAGTCACTCTCAAGAACAGCATCACCGTACACCTCGGTGGCGAACTGCCCGCAGTAGGCACCATCGCTCCTAACTTCGGCGGCGTCAAGACCGACCTGAGCGAGCTCCATCTCGAAGACCTCCGTGGTCAGCGTGTCGTCCTCAACATCTTCCCCAGCGTCGACACCGGAGTCTGCGCCGCCAGCGTGCGTCGCTTCAATGCCGAAGCTTCGAAGCTCGACAACACCGTCGTCCTCTGCATCTCGAAGGACCTGCCCTTCGCACAGGCTCGCTTCTGCGGCGCTGAAGGTCTGGACAAGGTCGTCCCCGTCTCCTCCTTCCGTCACAATTGCCTGGCTGAGCACTACGGCGTCCAGCAGCAGGACGGCCCGCTCGCTGGCCTCTTCGCACGTGCCGTCGTCGTCATCGACGAAGCGGGGAAGATCCTCTACACCGAGCTCGTCCCTGAGATCACCGAGGAGCCCAACTACGAAGCCGCTCTAGCAGCTCTGAAGTAGGAAGCCCTCGGCTTTCGCCCCCTGAAGAAGGAGCTCCTTAGTCCCATCGCCGGGCTAAGGAGCTCCTTCTTTTTCGTCCCGCTCTAGGGGGAAAATTCCCCTTCCACGGGCCTCGCTCCGCCCCCGCTTGGGCAAGGCGAAAAAACACCGTATATACGGAGGAAAATTTCCGTATATAAGAAAATTTATTTCCGTATATAAGAAAAAATATTTTCGCATATGCGGAAATTTCTTTCCTTGCGGAAGAAAATTTTTCGCCTTCCACAGGGCGTCAAATTTCCGTTCGGAAGACGCCCAAATTTCCTTCCGCAAGAAAATATTTTTTCTTCCGCAAGGAAATAAATTTTCTTGCGGAAGGAAATTTTCTTCCTTGCGCACGAAAATTTGGCGCTCTGCGGAAGGCGAAAAATCGACGTTCGAAGGCGGGGAAATTTTCTTACGTAAGAAAAAAAATTTCCGTACGTAAGAAAAAATATTTTCGTACGTACGGAAATTTATTTCCGTGCGCACGAAAATTTTCCGCCTTGCCCAGAGCGGTCATTCGCTCGGGGCAAGGCGGATCATTTGGATGGGGAAAGAGGGGGATCGGGACGGGCGAACTTCCTCCTAGACTTCGCCCTAGAACGGATAGCCGATGGCGAAGTTGAAGGCGAGCAGTTCCTTGGGCTCTTGGTAGGAGATCACCCAGGGGCGTCCCTCTTCGCTCTGCGGATCGTAGACCTTCACCCCGACGTCGAAGCGCAGGACGAAGTAATCAAAGTCCCAGCGCAAGCCCAGCCCCGACGACAGGGCGATCTCCTTGTAGAAGCGATCCCACTGGAAGTCGCCTTGGGGCTGATTCTCGTAGGGGCGCATCGTCCAGATGTTCCCCGCGTCGGCGAAGAGCGCTAACTGCAGGGGACCAAGGATCTTCATCCGATACTCGGCGTTGAGCTCGAGCTTGATATCCCCGACTTGGTCGAAGATCGAACGGCTGGCCGAGCGGGGCATGCTCCCCGGGCCCAGCGTGCGGGCAGTCCAGCCTCGCAGACTATTCGCCCCGCCGGCGAAGTAGCGCAGGTCGACGGGCACGTACTGGCTATTGCCGTAGGGATAGGCAACGGCGAGTCCCAGGTGGTAGGCGAAGGCATTCCCTTCGCCGAGCTTGCGAAGACCGCTGTAGTCGGCTTCGGCCTTGACGAACTGGGCGAAGTTCGTCCCGAAGAAGGCGTACGAACCGTAGACGTCACGCTTGCGACCCAGCGCCGACGAGAGCCCGTAGAGGAGGCTCCCCGACGACTGGAAGAAGAGGCGGAGGTTGTGCACCCAGGGCGACGTGGCTCGGCGGTAATCGTTGAGCGAGTTGTAGCGGAAGAGGTAGGAGGCGCCGAGGACGAACTGGTCTCGGTAGTTGAGGATCTGCGTGATCAAAGGCATCGACCGACGGAAGTCCTCGTTGATGTAGCCGAAGTGCAGGAAGTTCAGGTCAATGACCTTGAGGTGGTGGCGGTAGGCAGGCGTGTAGTGACTGTGCCAGCTATACCCCCACTCCAGCGAGAAGACATCACGGCTGAACTCCGGGCGCCGGTGGTGATCGTAGCTCATCTGCAGGTTCGTCGTCGACTGGATGGTCGAAGGGCCCTTCGAGCCCACGAGGGGGAAGAGAAGCTTGGGGAAGGTCAGGCCCACTTCCGCCCCGTAGTTCAGGTGCTCGTTGCGCCGAGACCTAAGGCTCTCGTAGCCCCCACGAAGCTGTAGGCGCAGGACTTCCCCTCCGTGGAAGAGGTTAGCGTTCTGGAAGTTCAAGGACGAACTGACGCCGAGGCTTCCCGAGGAATTAGTTCCGACGATGTCGCCCCCGATGCTCTTGGTCTGCGCCGAGGTGGCGAGTATGTCGCAGTTGAGGAGCGTGGAGTCCCCCGAGAGCGTGTCTACGTGGTACTGGATCGATACGCCCTGAAGCGAAGACAGTTCGCTCAGCGCCGCGTAGGTCGACGACGTATGCTGGGACGAATAGAGCTGACCCGGGCGGATCCAGATACGGCGTGCCAGTTCGCTCGGGCGAATGTAATGATCGGGGTCGAGGCCGAAGCTAATCCCTGCCCGCTCGGCCTCGTAGCTAGGAAGGCTTCCCTCCCGATGGGGGCGTTGCTTCATCTGCACCCGACCGATGCGATAGACCTCGTCGGGAGCGGAGATGACACTGCGTACCCAGACGTCCGAAGCCACGAGCGTGTCGAGCTCGAAGCGGACGCTGTCGGCCGTGAAGGTGTAGTAGCCTCGGTTGCGGAAGATCTGGGAGATACGCTCCTGCTCCAGCTGCATGGCTCGGGGCGAGAGGATCGCTCCCGAATGCAGGTAGGAGCGGTAGCGTTCGCCTCGGAAGAGACGCTTCTCCCGAAGCGTGTCCTGCGGATAGAGGAGCGGGCGGAGCGTCGTGTCGCTGAGCACTTCCTCGAAGTGCCCTACCTTCAGGCGGCTCCCTGGCGTGATGACGTAGGTCAAGCGGGCCCGCTTGGAGCGGGTTGTATCTACTTGGAGCTCGGTCTTAGCCTTGAGGTAGCCGAGGTTGTACATAGCGGCGGTGAGGTTCGCTCGCCCGAACTCCGCTTCCTCGGCGTTGTACAGCACGGGCGGGTCGCCCCACTTACGGAGCTGTCTGCTCAGGAAGCTATTGCTCTTCGGGTTGCTGAGACTATAGACGTAGAGCGTCCAGTCGAAGAGACCAAGGAGCTTCGTATTGGGCTGTTGGGGCAGGAAGGTGGTTAAGTCCCCAAGTTGCTCCAGCTCGGCGGGCGGAAGCGAGTCCACACGGATAGACACCTTGGAGAGGAGATAGCTCCCCGGCTCGACGTGCCTTGTCGTCGAGCAAGAGGCCAATATGAGGAGAAGCCCTAGGATGAGGGCACTTCTAGTCTTCTTCATTCGTAGTCCAAATCTTCCAAGCTTCATCGGCCTGGATATGTAGCATCTCGAGTCCGTCCTTCGTCCGTGCACCTCGCTCGGAGGCTCGGCTTAGGAAGGTCGTAGGCGAAGGGTTGTAGATGAGGTCGTAGCATATATGCTCCGCCCCGAGCGCTTCGTAGGGCAAGGGAAGTGCGTCGCCAAGTCGAAGCCCCACGGGGGTAGCATTGATCCAGAGCTTTGTCCTCCGAGCCTCCTCGGCTGTCAAGTCCCCGTAGCTCATCTGCCCCGAGCATGGCGTACGGCTCACCTGACGGTAGCTGATCCCCAGCAGGTCCAGGCCACGAAGGACAGCCGAGGCCGCCCCACCCGTCCCGAAGACCCAAGCCTCGGGGCGCTCCCCCCGAAGGAGCGGAGCCAGCGACCGGCGTAAGCCCTCTACATCGGTATTATAAGCCTTGAGGATGGGCTTCCCCTCGGGAGTACGTCGCACGGAGAGGACGTTCGCCGCCCCGAGGAGCTTCACCTCATCGGAGCATTCGCTGGCGTAGCGGAGCACCTCCCGTTTGTAGGGGAGGGTGACATTCAGCCCTCGTAGATCGGGGTGCGCTTCGAGGAGCTGGGGAAGCTCTTCGATCCGCTCCAACTCATAGAGTTCGTACGAAGCATCGATCCCCTCACGCTCAAAGAACGCACGGAAGTAGCCCGGGGAAAAAGAATGCGCCAGCGGTCGGCCGATAAGTCCGTAGGTATAACGTGCCATCTCCCTATCCTCAGATACCCTAGTCTCTGCGCCCCTTGGCCTGCAGGATCGTGATCGGATTGTGGCTGTCTACGGCTAGGCGAGTCTCGTAGGTAATCGCCCAGCCGATCTTCGCTATAGAGTCACGGAAGAGCTGAAGCGTCTCCTCGGAGACGGAATTGAAGACGATGATCCCGTCTTCGCCCATCAATTCAGCAAGGCGTGCGACGAACTCAGGCAGTCGCCCCCCATGCCCTCCGATGAAGGCCGCCTCTGGACGAGGAAGGCTCTCCAAAGGCTGAGCGAGGAAGTCTCCGATATGATAGTCGATCCCAGGAGCGTGGAAGCGCTGGCTATTCGTCTCCATCAGTTCTATGCCCTCCTCCCGCACTTCGAAGGCCGTCACCGTGAGATGAGGGTAGCGGAGCTTCGCCTCGATGGAGACCGAGCCCGTGCAAAAGCCGACATCCCAGAAGCTCCGTCGACGCTCCAGCTCCAGCAGGCTCAGGCTCACCAGGCGGATAGGCATCTTCGTGATCATATTCACCCGTCCATTCAGAGGGAAGAAGTCCAGCTCCTTGAGCCCGAGAGGAGCATCATAGGGCTGAGGCTCTACCGCTTCGATGATGAGGCAATTGGGATGAGGGAAGTCCTTAGTGACGACTTCCTCGAGGGGGAGCGAATAGGTCTCTTCCCGCTCACCTCCGAGCCGTATCCCCACGTGCATCCGATAGGCGGTATAGCCGTAGTCGAGCATACGCTTAGCGATGGTGGCAGGCGTATTCTTGCGATCCGTCAGCACCCCTACCTTATGCGCCCGCTCGATTAAGGCTCGGTCGAACTCATGCCAAGGGCGCCCCGTCAGCGAGACGACACGCATGTCGTGGTAGGGCAAGCGAAGGGCATGCGCCAGCATCTGTAGCGAACTGAAGGAGGGGAAGGTCTTCGTGACTCGTCCCTCGAACTCACGCATCAGCGTCGTCGTGAAGCCAAAGAAGAGCGGGTCACCCGAGGCAAAGACCAGGATGGGCTCATCATAGTGCCGGTACTGCGCATACACATCGCTCAGCGGGACGACGATATCGATCCAGACGGCGCCCTCGGGTAGGAGCTCTCCGACGAGCTCTCTATGGCGGCGACCGCCCGAGAAGATACGATGTTCGGCGATCAGCCTCCGTACTTCTTCGGGGAAGAGGGGGCTCTTCTCATCGTTCATGCCTATGACGGCGAAGGAGAGCCCTTTCGGGTGGGAATTATATTCGTTCAAAAGTCTTGTCTTGCTTGATTTACTATGGAGAGCAAAATTACAACAAATAAGGCCGAGCTCAGCTAAGACCCTCCATAGAAGACTGAGACGAAGGAGAGCAGAGAGTATGCATGCACGGCTAATCCCCACTGCGTACCTACCCTACCCTAGATACGAACTTAGAGGAGAGCCACCAAGACGCTAGATGAAGTTCTATCTACACACCATAGCCTCCGCATCTGGGCGTACCTCTACTCGATGCTGTGGAGGAAGATAATAAAGCCCCGATTGGGTATAATGCTGGCTTACAAGACCTAGAATACACCCGAAAAGGGATAGTTATAACTTAATTCACTACCTTCATCACCGATAGGGTATATGATGGGCTCATAGGGGGGATTGCCTATACCAACTACACTCAGGTACCTACCTCGAGGAAACAGAGCGGATAGATGCCCCTAGAGCGTACGCTCATCACCGGTATCCCAGATACCTATCTAGGGACTAACGCCTAAAGCAAACTAGTATAAAATGGTAGCTAAGACGATCATAGCGCAGTACGTAAAGGAGATGCGCAAGAAGTATAAACTGACGCAAGTCGATCTCTCCGAGAAGACAGGAGTAGGTCTACGCTTCGTACGCGAACTCGAGCAAGGCAAGACCACACTTCGCCTCGATAAGGTCAATAAGGTATTCGAACTCTTCGGTACGAAGTGTGGCCCCGTACCGATGAAGCGAGAAGAAGATGAAGTATGAAACAAGCCGTTGTTTATTGGAAGACCTTGAAGGCTGGCCTCCTCACAGAGAGTGACGAAGGTTATTCCTTTGTTTACGACCCTGACTACCTCGCCCTACCAGACGCTCAGCCCGTAAGCCTCACCATGCCCTTGCGAGAAGAAGCCTTCCTGAGCCATACACTTCATCCCTTCTTTGATGGGCTCATCCCTGAGGGCTGGTTACTAGACATCGCTCAGCACAATTGGCGGATTAATAGACAAGATCTAAGAGTCTTCTTTCATCAGGAGACCGTGCATAACTAGAGTATACCTTCCTGTCCCTACATTCGATGCTTTAGGTACCCATTCATGGGTCGGCGGAGGACCCCATGAATGGGTCGGTCGGGTGACCCATGCATGGGTCTATCCGATACCCCATGCATAGGGAACTTATCTCCCCATGGTGATTCAAAGGATAGGCATACCAGACTGCTCCCCCTGGGAAGATCGAAGGAAAACGTCGTCAGTCAGCGGGGTCGGTGGAGTCGAGAGAGGTAGGGCGAACGAAGCGACGTACCGATGGGGCTTCCTCGGGAAGTGTCGGGGTGGAGAAGTTCGCCCGAAGATCTCGGATCGTCCGCTGAAGCCCTGAGAGCCCTGCCCGCTTGACAGCTGTTCCAGCGAAGAGGGCTAGATACTCCTCTTCGGTCATGCGCTCAAGTTGCTCAGGAGAGAGGGAGAGGAGTGCCTCCCGAGGAGTATAGTCAGCGACCTTCGTCGGGCGAGCATAGCGATTCCATGGACAGCACTGCTGGCAGGCATCACAGCCATAGACCCGCCGACCCATGCGCTCCCGTAGCTCTTCGGGGATCTCACCCTTCTGCTCAATGGTCAGGTAACTGATGCAGCGCCGAGCGTCCAACTTCCCCGGAGCGAGGAAGGCCTCCGTGGGACAAGCCTGCTGACAGCGCTCACACCGCCCGCAGAGGTTACGCATCGGTGCATCGTAGGGGAGCTCGATATCTACCAGTAGTTCGCCGAGGAAGAAGTAGCTTCCCGCTCGTGGGATGATCAGCAGGCTATTCTTCCCTCGCCAGCCTAGCCCAGCCTTCTCCGCCCAGTAGCGCTCCATGATCGGAGCGGAGTCCGAGAAGGCTCGTCCCTCGACCTTGAGGCCAAGTACCTCCTGCATATAGTGTAGGAGGCTATCGAGGCGCTTCTTGACTACCTTGTGGTAGTCTCGGCCGTAGGCGTAGTAGGCGAACTGTGGTGCCTCGGGATCCTGCTTCATCTCTGGGTAGTAGTTCATCGCCACGAGGATGAGCGACTTCGTCCCAGGGAGCAGGAGGCGAGGATCTGAGCGAAGCTCCCTATTGCGGGCTAGGTAATCCATATCCCCATGATAGCCTGTGTCGACCCAGTGATCATACTCCTGCATGATCTCCTCGGGTACAGTATTAGCTTCGGCTATCCCACAAGCAGAGAAGCCGAGGCGGTAGGCCTCGGCTTTGATCTCGGTCACGATGTCGTGTAGGGGATGTCGCTCCAATGGGATGGACGCTTCGGTATCTAGGAGAGCTCCTAGGCTAACTATTGCGGAAGACCCACGAAGAGCGGTAGGAGGGATGCTCCTTCACTAGCGTATTCAGGTAGGCATAAGCCTCCGCTGATGAGGGGAAGGAAGTAAGGCACAGGCGGATCGTGCGCCCATGAGGAGAGCGGAGAGCGACGAGATGAGCCTCTGGGAAGGCATCTCGCACCTCGGTAAGGTAGCCCTGTATACGCTCCTCCGTCCGCTCAGTAGCTAGGACGATGTAGTAGCGACCATCCTGCTCCGTAGACCAGCTGAGTCCGCCCTTGGTCTGCTCCTCAGCCCGGGGCTCAGCGACGACTTCCTGCTCTCCGAAGAGCTGACGCGCCGCCTCGATCGAGGGAGTGAATCCCGCCTGATAGTGCGCCGTAGTCTCTACCCGATTACCCCAAGGGAGTAGTGCTAGGATGGTGAAGATAGCCACCGCTGCATAGCCTAGGGCACTCTTGGAGAGACGCAGGGATATGTAGCGCCCATCACGCTCGGATCGGGTGCGACGTGCGCCCTTAGAGCGAGACTGCTGAGAGGGAAGTTCGGGGAGAGAGAGGGGGGCATAGCCGTAAGAAGCCGACTGGGTAGCTAGAGCGTGAGCGCTAGGCACGAAGCTAAGCTGCCCCTCCTGAGAGAGGGAGAGTTCGCCGATGCCCGATAGCTCATAGTGCCCCTGTTTGATCAGACTCAGTCGGAGCTGACGCACTTCCTCCTCCAGGACGAGACGAGCACGTCTGAGGGAGAGGCCTAGTAGCTCGGCGTAGCGCCCCTCTAAGAGCCCATCACTATGGATAAGGGCCTGATTGAAGTGGAGCTCTGCTGAGGGAGGATAGGCGAGTCGCTTAGTAGGATCATAGTTGGCAGGGAGCTTCTCTCGGATGAACCCACCTAGCTGGGGGACTACCACGTACTCGTGGCGCAGGAGGAGGTAGGAGATCTGCTCGGCGAGGCGACTATTCATTATCTTCTTCGGCTTATTACTGTAATCGTAGCGCAAAGATAGCCATAAATAGCATAATTACCCCAGATATAGGCCGTTGGGGTGTGCTCTATCTAGGGCTGGAGGTCCAGACGATAGCCTCCTGTGGAGAGACGTACTGCTCGCACTAGGAGCTTACGGGGGAGGGTGCGATCGTTCGAACTAGGATTATAAAGGACTTCCAACAGATCGGAGGTAGCACTCGGACGGACGACGAGCGAAGAGCACCACGTAGGGTCGAAGTCGGTATTGTCAATGAGGACATCGAAGTAGCCACTCTCCACCTCGCCGGTCGTGGCAAGCCGGTCGTAGTAGAGCTGGATCGTCTGCGGGGTGCAGTAGCGATCACGTAGGGTCTTCAGTTCCTCTTTGAGGGTAGGCTTCATGGCTAGATAAGCAGAGATATAGCGCTTGTAGAAGGAGAGGACGAAGGCCGAAGGGCTGGACTCGTCGACCCGATCAACAGAAGCAAAGGGATTGCTTAGGAGCCGATCTCCATAGGCCGTCTCATGCCAAGGGGGAGTGATGAAGTCAATGAGGTACTTCGTCCCTACCTTCTTCAGATGGAGGGGGATCGCCTGATAGCCCTCCCCTTCTCCAAAGGAGACCTGATACCAGTCTTGACCTAGGCTACGGACCTTGAGGCTATGCTCTGCCCCCGAGTCGACATCCTGAGCTCGTAGGATGGGATCAAGGTCCGTCATGGCACGTACCCGCTCTAGCTTGGCCTTCGCCTCAGGGGTGACATGCGCCAGGATGAGTGAATCCATCTGCTCGGGTTCATACATGCGGTCAAAGGATCGGATATACTCCGTGTAGAAGCGACGTATCGTCGACTCTGGAGCGGAGGTGTGCTTTCGTGCTACGCTGCTCTTCGGTGAGGAGGCACGCTTAGCCTTCTGAGCAAAGGTCGTGGAGGCAGAGAAGAGCGAGAGGATGAGGAGAAGAGAAAAGGTAGATAATCGTTTGACCATCGAGAGTGATTGCTTTAGGAGGTAATACGATGCTGTGGAGCACTCCTTAGGATAGAGGCTCTCTATATAGGACAACGTATACGTAGGCGGATGCGTATAGTCCTCAGTCTTCCTCCGCCTCCCAAGGGCAGAGTAGCGCCTCTAGCGAGTCGATGAGGATGAAGAGTCCGACCCCAAGCAAGCTGAGCAGGACAATCCCCCCATACATATCCAGATAGTCGATACGCATCCAAGCATCCGAGATATAGTAGCCGAGCCCCTCAGTCGTACCATAGGTCTCCGTGACGAAGAGTACCGAGATAGCCGTACCTATAGCTATACGTAGGGCTGAGAGAGCAGCAGGGAGGGCAGCAGGGAGGAGAAGATGGCGTAGCAGACCCAGCGTCCCTGCCCCCAGTGAACGGGTCACGGCGAAGTGCTCCCGAGGGATACTGAGGAGGGCATCACGCATGGATACTGACAGCTGGAAGAGGATGATGAGTACGATCATCACGACCTTAGTGATCTCACCCAGCCCACCTAGGAGCATGACCACAGGGAGGAGGGCAAGCTTAGGGATCGGATAGGAGAAATAGATGAAGGTAGAGAGCACCCGCCCTATGCGAGGGTAGAGCATCATCAAGAGAGCAATTACCGAGGCAAGAAGCGTAGCGATCAAGATCCCCCACCCGATACGCTGTAGGCTCACCAGAGCATGCGTGAGGAGACGAGAGCCATCCATCCGAAGTAGGTGTGCATAGACCGTCCAGGGCGCAGGTAGCACCTCGGAGGCGATCAGGTAGTAGCCACCCAGCCAGAGGACATGCAGGATAAGGGCTCCGAGGAGGAGCTGTAGGAGGTGACGACTAAAGGGCTTCATCAAGGGTACGTAACTTAGCCTCTAGATCCAGCCTCAAGGCACCACGATAGTCTCCGAGGAGTGTACCTGGCGTGCCCCCCAGTAGCAGGGTACGCTGGGCGAGGGTCGTTGCCTCTTCGGGGCTGTGTGTGACACAGAGGGTCGGGACGGGATAGCGAGCCCAGAGCTCTAGGAATAGCTGACGTGAGCGCTCAGCAGTAGCGACATCGAGGGCCGAGAAAGCTTCGTCAAGGAGCAGTAGGTCTGGTTGCATGATGAAGGCCCGTGCGAGAGCGACACGCTGGCGCTGACCTCCACTGAGCTGATGGGGGTAGCGATCCAGAAGGTCGAGGAGTCCCAAGGTCTCCAGGATCTCCTGTTGGAGCTCGGGCGAGACGCTCCGCTTACCCAGAGCAGCAGGGAGGAAGATATTGCTCGCTACCCTCTTCCAAGGGAAAAGCCCATACTGCTGAGGAACGAGCGCGATCTGATGCGTCCGTGGGCTGATGGGTAGATCATCAAGGAGAAGGTGGCCACTCGTCGGGGTGACGATCCCCGAGAGGCAGTGTAGGAGCGTAGACTTACCGCTCCCTGAAGGCCCTGTGATCGTGACGATCTCCCGCCCCATAGAAAAAGTAATACCCACCAGCGCCTCGGTAGATCGGCGCCGATGAGTATAGCTTACTGTGAGCTGTGAGACCCGAAGGAGATGAGGCTCTGTCATCCGTCACTGGGGAGCGCTTCGCTCCGTCTATTGTGCTGGGAGGGCGGTGATCAGCCCCTCAGCCGTGTAGGTCGATGGGACGAGACCCTTCTCCTTCATCCACTCGAGGATGGGGGTAAGGTCCTCCGACTGAGGAGCAGTTACCTTAGTATAGGTGGGGAGAGGGATGCGCATGGCCAGCTCCTTAGGTACTCCGAGGAGCTTCTCCAGAGCACCCGCCCACTCGGAGCGAGGATGGGACTGCATGTAGTCAATAGCTTGGTTGTAGCCAGAGACGAAGGAGCGGACAGCCTTCTCCTTAGAGGTCAGTGCCGAGCGCTGGAAGAGGAGGCCCGTGATCCCGACCGTCAGTCCCCGAGGTACGTCGATAGCGACTAGCCCCTTAGACTCACCAATGGTAGCGAAGGGCTCGGGGAGGATGGCAGCATCCAGCTCTCCCGAGCGAAGCATCTCCAGACGGATGGGTATCTTCTGCACCTCGACACGGGTATAGGCAAAGGGCTTGCTGTGAGCATCCACCAGGCTACGCTCCGTAGCATAGTCGATGAGGGTATTCGATGAGAGCCCCACACGCTTGCCCCGTAGGTCAGCTACCTGATCGAGATCCTTGTCCCGCCCGAAGACGAGACGGAAGCTCCCCTGACAGGCGATGGGTAGGGAGACCTCGAGCCCCTTGGAGTGCAGGAGCATGGCCCCCATATAGTCAGTGACCGAAGCATCTACTGCCCCTGTCTGGAGCGCTGCATCACGCTCCATAGGAGAGGCAAAGCGTACGATCTCTATGGGCATAGAGAAGAAGCCCTGTTGCTCTGCGATGGCTATCGGGAGATAGTCGACAGAGGGCATCACACCGATGGAGAGATGAGCCTTGTCGGAGGCATCCTTACCCTTCTTGGCACAGGCCTCAGAGAGGAAGAGTGCCCCAGCGATGAGGGCAAGACCAAGACCCAGCCATAGGCCTGTCCGGTGCTTTCTTCGTTTCATATCTATTCTTTCGACTTTGATTTCTTCCGCTCCTGCTGGGCATAGTACCGGCAGTAGGGTCTAAGGCCACACTCCGAGCAGTGGGGTCGGCGAGCGGTGCATACATAGCGTCCGTGGAGGATCAGCCAATGATGCGCCTTGGGCACGAGGGCCTCAGGGATGTACTTGAGGAGGGTTAGTTCGGTCTGGAGCGGAGTCTTAGAGTTGGTCGTGAGTCCGATCCTATTGGAGACACGGAAGACATGGGTATCGACCGCCATCGTAGGACGATGGTAGATGACCGAGGCGATGACATTGGCCGTCTTGCGCCCCACCCCTGGGAGCTTCATCAGAGCTTCACGCTCCTCGGGCACTTCCCCCTGATGGTCTTCGACGAGCTTCTGTGATGTAGCGACGAGGTAGCCTGCCTTGGAGCGAGGGTAGCTCACACTACGTATCAGCTCGAAGATGTCATCTACCTCAGCTCGTGCCATGATCTCTGCCGTCGGATACTGACGGAAGAGACGGGGGGTGATCATGTTGACCCTCTTGTCCGTACACTGAGCAGAGAGGATGACCGCTACGAGGAGTTCGAAGGGAGTAGTATAGTGTAGCTCAGTCTCGGCCACAGGCATGTACTCCTCGAACCACGCGATCACCCCTTCATAGCGCTCCTTGCGAGTCACGATCTTAGGGACTAGTGTGCAGCCTTGAACTGCTCCAAGAAACGAACGTCATTCTCCGAGAAGAGACGTAGGTCGCTGACTCGGTACTTGAGGTTCGTGATGCGCTCTACCCCCATACCGAGGGCATAACCGCTGTACTTACGGCTATCGATCCCGCAATTCTCTAGGACGTTGGGGTCGACCATACCACAGCCGAGGATCTCTACCCAGCCTGTGTGCTTACAGAAGTTACAGCCCTTACCGCCACAGATATTACAAGAGATATCCATCTCAGCAGAGGGCTCTGTGAAGGGGAAATACGAGGGACGCAGACGGATCTTCGTGTCGGAGCCGAACATCTCCTGAGCAAAGTACAGGAGTACCTGCTTCAGATCGGCGAACGACACATTCTGATCCACATAGAGTGCCTCTACCTGATGGAAGAAGCAGTGTGCACGGTAGGAGATCGCCTCGTTGCGATAGACACGCCCTGGGCAGATGATGCGGATAGGAGGCTCGGAGGCGAGCATCGTGCGGGTCTGCACCGAGGAGGTGTGGGTACGGAGGAGCGTACCTGGGACATTCTTCACGAAGAAGGTATCCTGCATATCACGTGCAGGATGGTCTTCGGCGAAGTTGAGCGATGAGAAGACGTGCCAGTCATCCTCGATCTCTGGACCTTCGGCGATAGAGAAGCCGAGACGAGCGAAGATGGAGCAGATCTCCTGCTGGACGATCGTCAGCGGGTGGCGTGTACCTAGAGGCACAGGATAAGCCGTACGAGACCAATCGATCCCCTCTTCGGATGAGTCACCACCCGAGGAGAGCGAAGCACGTAGCTCGTTGATCTTGTCCGTAGCTAAGGTCTTGAGTGCATTCAGCAGTTGGCCTACCTGTCGCTTCTCTTCATTGGGGACGGACTTGAACTCATCGAAGAGCTGAGAGACGAGCCCCTTCTTACTGATATACTTGATGCGGAGATCTTCGACCTCTTGCTCAGAGCGTGCAGAGAGCGCCTGTAGCTCGGCCGTCAGCTGTTGTATTCTTTGTTGCATGAACTAAGTTCCCTTGGATTTAGGTGCGTAAAGTTAGCGAATTCCTCGCACTCGCATGGACCCGAGGGTCGTCATGGCTCAGAACGAGGAGGCATCGGTGCAAGCTCTGGAGAGGGAAGCATAGGGAACTGAGGCGACCCATCATAGGTCGTCCAAGGGACCCATTCATGGGTCGTCGAGGTACCCCATGAATGGGTGACCGATGTGACCCATGAATGGGGTCCTTCAGTCCTCCATGATAGGAGAGCGAAGAGCGGGAAAGAACGTATTAGGCGTAAAAGTCGTTTCTTTGTACTAATAAACAATGGTCATCATAAGAAGAACTCAATGAATCACTTCAAGCGTGTCCTACTCAAGCTCAGTGGCGAGTCGCTCATGGGAGCTAAGCAGTATGGTATTGATACAGATCGGCTATCCGACTATGCTCGAGATATCCAGGCAGCTGTAGAGATGGGTATCCAGGTAGCTATCGTCATCGGTGGAGGTAATATCTTCCGTGGCCTCAGCGGTGCAGCCGATGGCTTCGACCGAGTACAGGGAGACCAGATGGGGATGCTCGCTACCGTCATCAACAGCCTGGCCCTAGGCTCTCGCCTCACCTCACTAGGGGTGAAGAACCGTGTCCTCACTGCTATCCGCATGGAGCCCATCGGCGAATTCTACTCCAAGCGTCGTGCTGTCGACGCCCTCGAGGCAGGGGAGGTCGTCATCCTCTCTGGAGGTACTGGGAACCCCTTCTTCACCACCGACACGGGCTCATCCCTGCGTGGAATCGAACTCGAAGCCGATGTGATGCTCAAGGGGACACGTGTCGACGGGATCTATACCGCCGACCCAGAGAAGGATCCCACGGCTACTAAGTTCGACCGAATCACTTATGATGAGATCTATAATCGAGGGCTCAAGGTCATGGACCTGACGGCCACCACGATGTGCCGTGAGAACAACCTGCCGATCATCGTCTTCGACATGGATACTCCAGGCAACCTCATCAAGGTACTTCGTGGCGAGTCGATCGGTACCTACGTAGGCTTCTAGAGCTGATAAGAGCAAACAATCCCAACCTAAAATACAACAGACAACAATTCTCTATGAGTGAACTAAAAGGGCTGATCGCTGAGGCTGGTGCCCAAATGGAAAAGACCGTTGAGCATCTCGAAGAAGCCTTGGCACGAGTACGTGCAGGTAAGGCCAACGTCAAGATCCTAGATGGGATCATGGTCGAGTACTATGGGAGCTTAGTTCCCCTGACTCAGGTAGGCACCGTCACCATCCCTGATGCCAAGAGCATCGTCATCACCCCATGGGAGAAGGGGATCATCCGAGATATCGAGCGGGCTATCATCAACTCTCCTCTCGGCATTACGCCCGAAAACAATGGGGAGCTTATCCGCCTCGGTATCCCCCCTCTGACGGAAGACCGTCGTCGTGAACTCGTCAAGCAGGTCAAGGCCGATGCTGAGACCGCTAAGGTCAGCGTCCGTAATGCTCGCCGTGATACCAACGATGCCATCAAGAAGAGCATCAAGACGGACAACACCCCCGAGGATGTAGCCAAGGATGCCGAAGCCGAGGTGCAGAAGCTCCACGACCGATATATCAAGAAGATCGACGAACTCTTCTCTGCCAAGGAGAAGGAGATCATGACCGTCTAGTCTACGCCTCTACTTGACTACAATCATTAAGCAGTAGCATCCTTGACCGGCTTAGTCATCAAGAACACGGGTAGCCACTACATCGTCCTCACCGAGGATGGTGTAGAGCGCTCGTGCCTAGCCAAGGGCAACCTCCGTCTGAGAGGCTTTCGCTCCACCAACCCCATCGTCGTAGGGGACCACGTAGAGGTCACCCTCAGCGAAGGGCAGGGCGAGGAGGAGGCGCACTACATCCGTGATATTCTTCCCCGCAAGAACTATATCATCCGTCGTGCCGCCAACCTCTCCAAGGAGTCCCATATCCTAGCAGCCAACATCGATGCCTCGCTCCTCATCTGTACGGTAGCAGCTCCTGAGACGAGTACGACCTTCATCGATCGCTTCCTCGCCACTGCAGAGGCCTATCGTGTACCGACGGAGCTCGTCTTCAACAAGATCGACCTCTACCCTCCCGAGGCTACCGAGTACATGGAGGAGCTCATCCAGCTCTACACGAGTATTGGCTACCCTTGCCACCGAGTCTCAGCGACCACGGGCCAGGGTGTGGGCGACCTGATCGATCACCTCAAGGGGAAGATCACCCTCTTCAGCGGGCATTCGGGGGTCGGTAAGAGTACCCTGATCAACCAGCTCATCCCCGGAGTAGAGCTCCGTACAGGATCGATCTCGCTGGCCCACTTCAAGGGGATGCACACCACCACCTTCTCTCAGATGATCCCCCTGCCCTACCCCGAGGGAGGCTACCTAATAGACACCCCAGGCATCAAGGGCTTTGGGATGCTGGAGATGGAGGAGGCAGAGGTATCTCACTACTTCCCTGAGCTCTTCGAGATCAGCAAGGCATGCCGCTTCGGCAATTGCACTCATACCCACGAGCCAGGCTGTGCCGTGCGGGAGGCTGTAGACTCAGGACGCATCGCCCCCTCTCGCTACGTCAGCTACCTCGGCATCCTGGAGGACAAAGAGGGCGGTAAGTATCGCCCCGAATACAAGTAGATAGACTCATCCCGTGACACGCCTCCGCTCTAGATACCTCGGGGCATGCCTCCTTGGCGTCCTTACCATCCTCTCCAGCCTTGCCTGTCGAGGGAGAGGGAGTGCCTATGCTCAGGAGCATAGAGATAGCACCCTCACTAGCCCTGAGGGGACGGATGACACCCTTCATCTCGTCTTTGCGGGCGACATCATGACCCATGGGCCTCAGATACGTGCGGCCCTCAGAGGGGATGGTCAGTATGACTTCCGCCCCTCCTTCTCCCTCGTCAAGCCCCTCATAGCAGAGGCCGACCTAGCGGTGGGCAATCTAGAGACGACCTTCGGGGGGAAGCCCTACAGTGGCTACCCGATGTTCTCCTCCCCCGAGGCCTTCGGTGAAGCCCTGCGGGATGCAGGATTCGACGTGCTGACCACAGCTAATAACCATAGCTGTGACCGAGGACGCTACGGTGTAGTCCATACCATCGATGTACTCGACAGCCTAGGCATAGCTACCACAGGGAGCTACCGCACGAGAGAGGAGCGCACGAGTCGTACTCCGCTCCTCGTGGCCGTGAAGGGCGTGAAGCTAGCCATACTAGCCTACACTTATGGGACCAATGGTCTACCCATCCCATCCCCTGCCCTCGTCGACACGATCAGTAGGGCGCAAATCGCCCGTGACCTCCAGCGAGCAGACAGCCTCGGCGCCGACTACAAGATCGTACAGATCCACTGGGGCAATGAGTACGAGCGTCTCCCTAATACGAGGCAGAAGGATCTAGCTCAGTGGCTCACCGACCAAGGTGTCCATGCCATCATCGGGAGTCACCCGCATGTGGTCCAGGAGAGCACCTTCCTCAAGCGCCAGGATACCCAAGAGGACTCGACATTCGTTGTCTATTCGATGGGGAACTTCATCAGCAACCAGATCACCCCTCCAGGGACTCGAGGTGGGATGCTCCTCTCCCTAGAGCTCATCCGAGACCGAGCTAAAGGTAGCTGGACGACCCAGCCCCACTATCAGTACGTCTTCGTCGAGAAGCGTAGCCCTCGGGGAGAGGCGATCTATCGCCTTCGCCCCATCCAGCTATCCGACTCGAGCTATGTCGACCTAGCTCATCGGGAGGCGCTTGATCTACAAGCCCTCCAGCGGTACTATCGGTCGATCAGCCTAGCTCCCTAGGCCTTTACTCCTATTTCATTCACTCTTCACTGATTTTATCACACTTATCCTATGAAAAGATTCGCTGTTCTACTAACCGGCCTCTTCTCCATGGGGCTACTCATCCTCTCTAACTGCGGGACGGTACCCATCACAGGTCGTCGTCAGCTCAACCTCGTATCTGATGGGGAGATCTTAGCAGCTAGTGCTACCCAATATCGTCAGTTCATCAGCCAGTCGCATATCAGCAATAATGGCACCTACAACGCTAAGGTGACCCAGGTCGGTCGCCGACTAGCAGCTGCGACCAATACCTTCCTCAAGCAGAACGGCTATGAGTCGATGCTCTCCTCGCTGAGCTGGGAATTCAACGTCGTCGATAGCAAGCAAGTCAATGCCTTCTGTATGCCTGGAGGGAAGATCGTCGTCTATACAGGGCTACTCAACCTCGTCGGTAATGGAGCCCACTCGGATGATGAGCTCGCTGCCGTCATGGGCCATGAGCTAAGTCATGCTCTGGCAAAGCATGCCAACGAGCGTATCAGTAACCAGATGCTCGTCCAGGCTGGAGGTCAGCTCCTCGGCGCTGCCGTAGGAAGTCGCTCCCAGATGCTTGGGTCGCTGATCAACCAAGCCTATGGTATCGGAGCTCAGGTAGGCGTCATGCTCCCCTTCGGACGTAAGCAGGAGTACGAAGCCGACAAGATGGGTCTCGTGCTGATGGCGATGGCGGGATACGATCCTCGCTATGCAGTAAGCTTCTGGCAGAAGATGGCTCAGTCCAAGGGAGGGAACCAGACCAATGAGCTCCTGAGCACCCACCCTAGCGATGCCAATCGCATCAAGGCTATCGAGGAGTACCTCCCCACAGCCCTCCAGTACTATCAGGGAGGGAGTAGCCGAGAGAGCACGGGCCGTACGACCTCGACCACGAAGAAGAGAGGCTCCTCTCGTGAGGTATCAGCGAATGATATCGGGAGCTACCTCAATGGACGCTAACGTAGAGCTCTAAACCCTATCCACATGGTACCACCAAGACCCATGTCGTGGGATACTCATCCTACCGACATGGGTCTCCTACATAGACCTATGAGTAAATATATCTGGAGCGACCAAGATCTAGCTAAGCTGAAGCAACTCATCCTCGAGCGGGACAAGATCGTCATCTTCCCTCACACGGGACCCGATGGTGATGCTCTGGGCAGTACTCTGGCTTGGGCAGGTCTCCTTCGCTCGGCTCATCCCAGGGCCTCGGTGCATGTCATCAGCCCCGACCCCGTAGAGAGCTACCTCGCTTGGCTTCCCGCCCTCGAGGAGCTCGTCATCTTCCCCCTCGAGGAGGAGCGGAGCCTTCAGCTCATCTCAGAGGCTGACCTCATCTTCCACCTAGACCACAATCAGATCAGTCGCCTGCGCTACCCACGGCTTGTCGAGGCGGCTACGAGCGCTCAGGCTCCTCGAGTGCTCATCGACCATCACCTCTATCCCGAGGCAGGCTTCGACCTCACCTTCAGCTATGCAGATGCCTCAGCTACCAGCGAACTCATCCATGCCCTGGCACTGGCCCTCGGCTGGAGGTCCGCTATCACCCCCGATCTAGCGACACTACTCCTCACGGGTATCATCACCGATACGGGGCGCTTCATGTACAGTCATCTCTCCCCCGAGCTCTTTGTCACGACTTCGGACCTCCTTGCCCTAGGGGCTGACTACCCCCATGTGATCGATCGCCTCTCCTACCACAATCCCGAGGTACAGATACGCCTTCAGGGCTATGTCCTCGACCAGAAGCTAGAGCTCTACCCCGACCTACATGCCGCCTGCATCACACTGACCCAAGAGGAGCTCCGTCGCTTCGGAGCATCCAAGGGCGATACCGAGGGTCTGGTCAATATCCCCCTCACCATCGAGGGCATCAACTGCTGTTGCTTCATCCGAGAAGACAAGACTCAGATCAAGCTCTCCTTCCGATCCACTGGGGACTTCCCTGTCAATCGTATCGCTAGCGAAGGCTTCGGAGGTGGGGGACACCTCAACGCTGCAGGAGCAGAGCACCAAGGCACGATAGAAGAGGCTAAAAATATCTATCTTTGTCAGCTAAGGAGATTTAACGACTCCACAGAGAGCACCTGCTCCTAAGATAAGATAGCCTCATCATCAAGTAGCATACTTCAGAATCACAATGAATAGACTCATCTCTCATCGCATCACCCTCCTCCTCTTGCTACTCATCCCGCTCCTGGCTCTAGGTAGCTGCAAGAAGAACCGTACCGTCAAGCCTCTCTCTCAGCTCAAGAAGGAGCAGCGACGTGCCATCGATCGTCTGATCAAGGAATCCTCCTTCAGGATCGTCAACCGAAGCGATGAGACCCTCCCTGAGACCATCGACCCTAATGTCTTCTACAAGCTCTCCAATGGGCTCTACCTCCGTGTCATCGACAAGGGGAGCGCTCGTCCTGAGGTGGGTAAGACCGTCGTCGCAGTAGAGATCAAGGGCTACTTCTTCAATGACTCCCAGGCTAAGGGTGCAGAGTTCGACAACGTAAGCGAAGCAGGGGTTCGCCCCCTTCTCTTCCGCTACATCTCCCAGTATAGTAGCGATGGGACGGTGCACTACAGTCCGATCAACGACGGAGGGCTCACGACAGTCTACGACAACCTCCTCTGCGAAGGCGTCGCCTTCCCCATGTCCGTCCTAGGCAATGGAGCGGTAGTAGAGCTCATCGTCCCCTTCGAGCTTGGTCCCTCCCAGAACTATACCGCAGGGAATAGCATCTACGTACAGCGAGCTTCGTACGTCTTCTACGAAAAGCCTAAGCAATAATCCATACATATGACACTCATCAAATCCATCTCAGGTATCCGAGGTACCATAGGGGGACACGTCTCCGATGGGCTCAATCCCGTCAGCACGGCTCAGTTCACTGCAGCCTATGCAGCCTTCATACGCAAGCACTCGGGTAAGGCACGTCCCCTGATCGTCGTAGGTCGAGATGCACGCATCTCGGGGATCATGGTCAACCGCATCGTCACCGGTACACTCCTCGGTATGGGGTGCGATGTCATCGATATAGGGCTAGCTACGACACCGACCACAGAGATGGCAGTCACGGGGAAGGAGGCCGACGGAGGGATCATCCTCACGGCGAGCCACAACCCCAAGCAGTGGAATGCACTGAAGCTCCTCAATGGTCGGGGAGAGTTCCTCAGCGATGCTGATGGTAAGGAGATCCTTCGCCTGGCGGAGCATGAGGATTTTGACTTCGCTGAGGTCGATGAGATGGGTACGCTCCTGAGCGAAGAGAGCTACCTCGATGATCATATCCAGGCGATCCTAGCTCTACCAGCTATCGATGTCGAAGCTATCCGTAGAGCGAACTTCCGTGTAGCCTTCGATAGCGTCAACTCTGTGGGGGGGATCGCTCTCCCTGCACTCTTCCAGGCTCTCGGCGTCGATCACGTCACGGTGCTCAATGCCGAGCCTACCGGACACTTCGCACATAACCCCGAGCCCCTCCCCGAGCATCTCGTCGATATCTGCTCCGCTATCGGGACGAGTCAGGTAGATGTAGGCTTCGTCGTCGATCCCGATGTAGACCGTCTAGCGATCATCGATGAGCGGGGTACGTTCTTCGGTGAGGAATATACCCTCGTAGCGGTAGCAGACTACCTCCTCTCGCTCAATGGTGGTGGAAATACGGTATCTAACCTCAGCTCTACCCGTGCTCTAAGAGACGTCACAGAGCGTCACGGAGGCACCTATACGGCTGCGGCTGTGGGTGAGGTCAATGTCGTCACTAAGATGAAGGAGACCGGTGCCCTAATCGGTGGCGAAGGGAATGGTGGAGTGATCTACCCTGAGCTTCACTATGGTCGTGATGCCCTCGTGGGTATCGCCCTCTTCCTCTCCCTCCTAGCTAAGAGCGGGAAGAAGGTCAGTGAGCTCCGAGCCACCTACCCAGACTACTACATGAGCAAGCAGCGTGTCGACCTCCCTCAGGGTGTCGATACAGAAGCCCTGCTCTCCCGCCTTGCTCGTGAATATCAGGACAAGGGTACGATCAACCTCATCGATGGGGTGAAGATCGATCTACCTACCCAGTGGGTGCATGTACGTAGAAGTAATACAGAGCCGATCATCCGTATCTATACCGAAGCTCCCTCTAGTGAGGAAGCTCAGGCTCTAGCCGACGAATTCAAGGCTACCCTCCTCTCCTATCTCGACTAAGAGATCGAAGCCCAAAGCCTCCACAGGGATGCGAGCTAGCTAAGACGGCTCTCCCCTCTTGAGGCTTTGGGCTCTCTACTTTAGGGATGTCCCTCTCCTCTATGCTAGGGCGCCCGACCATGGAGTAGTCTCCATGCCTTCCTTGATCATCTAGAGCTATAGTGTGGCGTAGCTATTAGCCCCCAGCTCCATGAGGGATAGATCAAGACTTCACTCTTCCTACCACAACAAACGGTTTATCATATTCATTGGCACGAAAGAAGAAAGAGCTTCCTCTCCTGGAGGGAGTATCCATCACAGGTCTTGCAAGTGAAGGGAAAGCCCTGACGCATGTCGAGGGTAAGGTACTCTTCGTTCCCTTCGCTGCTCCTGGTGATATCTGTGACATCCAAGTCACGAAGAAGAAAAACAGCTTCATGGAGGGTAAGATAGCATGTCTCACGACGCCATCTCCCCAGCGAGTCACACCCTTCTGCTCCCACTTCACGGTCTGTGGGGGATGTAAGTGGCAGCACCTCCCCTACTCGCTTCAGCTGGAGAGTAAGGCTCAGGTCGTCCGTGATGCTCTAGAGCGCATCGGGAAGGTATCCGTCGGTGAGTACCTCCCCATCCTAGGCTCGAAGCAGACGGAGCGCTATCGCAACAAGCTGGAGTTCACCTTCAGTCACAAGCGCTGGCTCTTCCCCGAAGAGATGGACCGCATTCATGCACTCCCCTCACCCCCTACTGCGAGTGAGCTGTCGGGGCTTGGATACCACCTCCCTGGGATGTTCGACAAGGTCCTAGATATCGATATCTGTCATCTGGGCGCTACTATCATGGATGAGATCCGCCTCTTCGTTCGTGATTACTGCTTAGCCCATCCCATGGACTACCCCTACTTCGATCTGCGCAAGCAGGAGGGGCTCATGCGTACGCTGATGCTACGCACTACCTCTACGGGCGAGACGATGGTCGTAGTGGTCTTCTTCCGTGAGGATGAAGAGGCTCGCACGGCTCTACTTACTGCGATCCAAGAGCGCTTCCCTGAGATCACCTCCCTGCTCTATGTCATCAACGGCAAGTGCAACGATACGATCGGTGACCAAGAGATCCATTGCTTCTACGGGCGAGACTATATCGAGGAGGAGATGGAGGGACTACGCTTCCGCATCGGCCCCAAGTCCTTCTACCAGACCAATAGCCTTCAAGCCTATGAGCTCTACAAGGTAGCTCGGGAGTTCGCCGAACTTACAGGATCGGAGCGTGTCTATGACCTCTATACGGGGACGGGGACGATCGCCAACTTCGTCGCTCGTCAGTGTAGCTCGGTCGTCGGGATCGAATACGTGCCCGAGGCGATCGAAGATGCCCGTATCAATAGCTCGGTCAATCAGATCGACAACACGCTCTTCTATGCAGGTGATATGAAGGATATTCTGACCGAAGACTTCATCACCCAGCACGGAGCACCAGACGTCATCATCACCGACCCTCCTCGTGCAGGGATGCACGAAGATGTCATCACGACGATCCTCCGAGCTGCGCCACGACGTATCGTCTACGTCAGTTGCAATCCCGCCACTCAGGCTCGTGACCTACAGCTCCTGGCCGCCTCAGGGATGTACCAGGTGACAAAGTCTCGTGCGGTGGACATGTTCCCCCACACGCATCATATAGAGAACGTCGTACAGCTCATACGTCTCTAGCCCCTTCACCCCTCATCTACAGCTATCCTATGATCCGAAGCTTCCTATCTAGACTTCCTCGTCCGACTCTCTTCTTGGCCTTAGGGATAGCTGTAGCTCTGGGGACTGGCTATCTCCTTAGACTCCGTACTCGGCAGGCTACAGAGCGGGAGATCGCAGCCCGAAGGATGCGTCTACCCGACACCCTTCGTGTCGTGACGCTCTCGGGTGCTACGACCTTCTTCACCTACCGAGATGAGCCCATGGGCTATCAGTATGAGCTCGTCCAGCTCTTCGCACATAGCCGTCATCTGCCGATGAAGCTCTACGTCACCCACAGCATGGAGGAGGCAGAGGAGATGGTCGAGCAGGGGCGTGTCGATCTGTGTATCACACCCCATGCAGTGACGCACTCTGCTAAGGAGCGCTTCCGCTTCGCTGGACCTGAGAGCCTCTCGGGACTAGTGCTCGTACAGCGTCGTGAGACAGCAGGGGATAGCGTCCCCTATCTGAGGGATGTGACGGGGCTACTTGGGCAGGAGGTGACCGTCCTCTCGGGCTCCCGTGCCGAAGGGCGTATGGAGCGCCTCGAGGAGCAACTAGGGGGGAAGATCCGCCTACGAGTCATCGATGCCGATACAGTCAATACCGAAGACCTCATCGCTCAGGTTGCCTCCCAAGAGATCAACTATACCATCGCTGACGAAGACCTAGCTAAGCTCACCAAGACCTACTACCCTGGGATCGACATCTCGCTGGAGGTAGGCTTTGCCCAGCGACTACGCTGGTTCACCTCCTCGGAGGCTATAGGATTAGCTGAGGCGCTGGATGGATGGGCGAAAGACATCCCAGAGGATGAGAGCTTCCGCCAGATCTATAAGCGCTACTTCGAGCTGAGCAAGGTGATGCCCTCTGAGACACCCTCCAGCCCTACGCCCAAGGGCGGTCGCTCTGAGCGGGGGGGAGAGAAGGAGACCACGACACACGGAGCTAGCTCTATGCCCCACGCCAGTGGAAGCTCCGCTCAGGGGAGCTATGGGATCTCCGCCTTCGACAAACTCTTTGAGCGGGAAGCCCAGCGTATAGGGTGGCCCTGGCAGGTACTGGCCTCCATCGCCTATCAGGAGTCGAACTTCCGTCCGGAGGTCGTCGGTTGGTCTGGGGCAAGAGGACTCATGGGCATCATGCCCCGCACAGGGAAGATCTATGGAGCCAGCACCAAAGAGCTCCTCGACCCTGCTGTATCGGTACGTGTCGCCGTGGACTGTCTCCGCTCCATCGACGCCCTCTTCATCAACCAGATCACCAATCGAGAGGAACGGATCAAGGTCACCCTTGCCGCCTACAACGCTGGTCCGGCACATCTACAGGACGCCGTACGTCTGGCCCAGAAGTACGGCTATGCCTCCGACAGGTGGGAGGGAGGTATCGAGACGGCCCTCCGCCTCAAGAGCGAAGCTAAGTACTACAATGATCCCGTCTGCCGTGCGGGCTACCTCCGAGGCAAGGGGGTGGCCAGCTATGTCGATCAGGTCATCGCACGCTACCACGGCTATCTGAGCCGAAGCCACTAGGCTCCTCTACGCACTCGCCCCCTACGAGACAGCCCTGCTATCTCCAGCTCACCTAACCCTTATGAAGAAACACCTCCGACATCTGGGCTTAGCCCTCGGTCTCTCGACGGCACTCAGCCTAAGCGCCCAGCAAACTTCCTCCCCCTCGTACGTAGATCTCGTCAATCCCCTCGTCGGCACTCAGAGTGACTTCACCCTAAGTTCGGGCAACACCTACCCCATCATCTCCCGCCCCTGGGGGATGAATAGCTGGACCCCTCAGACGGGCAAGATGGGGGACGGCTGGCAGTATAGCTACCAAGCGACGAAGATCCGAGGCTTCAAGCAGACCCACCAGCCTAGCCCTTGGATCAACGACTATGGGCAGTTCACCCTCCTCCCCCAGACAGGGAAGAAGCCCCTCTTCGACGAAGAGAAGCGAGCCTCCTGGTTCAGCCACAAGGCCGAAGAGGCACACCCCTACGCCTATGAGGTCTATCTAGCGGACTACGACACACGGGTACGCCTGGCCCCGACGGAGCGTGCGGTGGTCTTCGAGGTCGAGTTTTCCAAGCAAGCCCCCGCTGAGGAGCGCTGGATCCTCATCGACGCCTTTGATTCGGGCTCCGAGCTCCAGCAGAAGGATCCCTACTCCCTCGTAGGCATCAGTCGCAAGCATAGTGGAGGCGTGCCTCGAGGCTTCGCCAATTACTTCGTCGTACGCTTCACCCAGCCTATCCGTTCGGTCGTCCGAGAGGTACGGAGGGGGAAAGGGGGGAAGCATGCCCTCCTTGCCGTAAATCTCAGCGAGAGCAAGGAGCCCACGACGACCTTCTATGTCGCCTCCTCGTTCATCAGCCCCGAGCAGGCACTGACCAACCTTCAGGAAGTCAATCATCGCTCCTATGCCGAGGTACGAGCAGAGGGGTGGACCGTGTGGGAGAAGGAGCTGAGTCGTATCGCTGTCACAGACTCCGAGGAGCGCATGAAGACCTTCTACAGCTGTCTCTATCGCTCTCTGCTCTTCCCTCGTCGCTTCTATGAGATCAGCCCCAAGGGCGAGGTACTCCACTACAGCCCCTACAGCGGGGAGGTACGTCCAGGCTATCTCTATACAGACACGGGCTACTGGGATACCTTCCGTGCACTCATGCCCCTCATCCACCTCGTCTATCCTGAGGAGGGAGCGAAGATGGCCGAAGGGCTGATGAATGCTTATCGGGAAAGTGGCTTCTTCCCGGAATGGGCAAGCCCTGGACATCGTGACTGCATGGTGGGGAATAATTCTGCCTCCGTCATCACCGATGCTTATCTCAAGGGGCTGGGGAAGATCGATCCCAAGGAACTCATCCCAGCCCTCCTCCATGGAGCGAACACGGAGCACCCGACGATCCGCTCCACAGGTCGCCTCGGCTACAAGTATTATAACGAGCTCGGCTACATCCCCTCAGATGTCGGGATCAACGAGCATGCAGCACGCACGCTCGAGTATGCCTATGACGACTGGTGCATCCTCCAGGCGCTGAAGAAGGCTGGAGCAGACGAGGCCGACCTCGCACTCTATCGTCAGCGAGCGCTCAACTACCGCAAGCTCTACGACCCCAGCCTAGGATGGATGCGTGGGCGTAAGAAGGATGGGAGCTTCCAGAGTCCCTTCTCGGTCTTCAAGTGGGGGGATGCCTTCACCGAAGGCAATTCGCTACACTACAGCTGGTCGGTCTTCCATGATATCCAGGGGCTCATCGATCTGATGGGAGGAGACAAGGCTTTCACTCAGAAGCTCGACAGCATCTTCACCCTCCCTCCCATCTTCGATGATAGCTACTACGGCTTCGTCATCCATGAGATCCGAGAGATGCAGATCATGGATATGGGCAACTATGCCCATGGCAATCAGCCCATCCAGCACATGATCTACCTCTATGATTATGCGGGAGAGCCGTGGAAGGCCCAGCACTGGGTACGTCGGGTCATGGATAAGCTCTACTCGGATCGCCCCGACGGCTACTGCGGTGACGAGGACAATGGGCAGACCTCTGCCTGGTATGTCTTCTCTGCTCTGGGTTTCTACCCCGTGACCCCAGCACTGGGGCAATACGCTATCGGCACGCCCTACTTCCGTGAGGTACGACTTCGACTCCCCGAGGGACGAGAGCTTCTCATTAAAGCCTCCGAAACGAAGCATCCCTATATCCAGTCCGTGCAGTTCAATGGCAAGAGCTGGGATAAGACCTACCTGGATTATGCGGATCTTCTGAAGGGAGGCACGCTTAGCTTCACTCTCGGCGACCAGCCCTCACGCTGGGGGACACAGCCCGACGCCCGTCCCTATTCCTTCTCTAGAGAATAGAGTCGGTAAGACTACCCATTCATGGGTCCCTCGAGGGACCCATGAATGGGTGACAAAGGCGACCCATGCATGGGTCGCCTCTGTCACCTATGAATGGGGTCTATTTTTATGCCACAGGAGCCCCCCTATCGGAGACGATGAACTTACGGAAGGTCTAGGTATAGCGGATCAGTCCACCAGCTCAGGGGGGAAGGCCATCAGATAGACACGCTTCGTAGCTCGGGTGAGGGCGGTATAGATCCAGCGCACCATATTCCTATCCTCAGGCAGGTACCCGACTAGGCTAAGGTCAACGAAAACACAAGCCCACTGGCCCCCTTGCGCCTTGTGCGCCGTGACGGCATAGCCGTACTTGACCTCAAGTGCCCCCCAGAAGGGATCTCGACGGATCGCCCTGCGGCGGTCGGTGAGCGAAGGGATGTCTGCGTAGTCAGCTGCTATCTGCTCGAAGAGTTGCTGACGCTGCTCCTGCGTGCGCTGTGGTGTAGGCTCCTCGAGGCAGGAGAGCAGGAGGCGTACCTCCAGCTCTTCATCCCGATCGGGCAGGTAGATCGTAGCATCTGCGAAGTGAAGCCCATATTCATGGTAGTGTCGCCCGAGTCGCTGCACCTCGATCGTCTCCCCATTGGCGATGAAGTCGGAGTGGTCTCGGCGCTTGGTGTAGTGATAGTTGTTGCGAGCCACGATGAGTCGCTCTCCACGCACCACCGCCTCCTCTTCGTAGTAGAGGACAGCAGAGCGGATAGCATGGTTGCACTCCAGCGCCTTCTTGTTGGAGGGGCAGATGACCAGACACTCCTCCATCCCATAGCGTCGGTAGGCCTCATCTATGGTGTTGATAAACTCGCCAGGCTCGACAGCGAAGATCCCCCGCCACCCCTCGGTCTCCAGGTGAATCGGTAGGAGTTCCTCGGGATCCAGGTCGGCGGAGTCCTCGAGGAGCTGACGGAGCTGGGTGGCATTGTGCAGGATACCTCCCTTCTTCTGACGCACGACCTCACGGAGCTCCGTCCCATAGACCTCGAGCCCGTAGCGAGAGGTGAGCACCTCGGGATTTAGGGCATCACTCAGAGGAGTCCCTACAGGAGGGAGCTGAGCGGTATCCCCTACGAGGACGAGCTTACTCTCATCGGCTGACCACACATAAGCAAGGAGATCATCTAGGAGATTGCCCGAACCAAAAGGAGTGACTTCGCCTGTATCCCCCGAGATCATCGAAGCTTCGTCCACGATGAAGAGCGTAGGGCGCCCTGCGGAGACTCGCCCTAGTTGGAAGCTCCCCCCCTCCTCCTGTAGCTGGGTCGAAGCTCTATATATAGTACGGTGGATAGTCGAAGCTTGGCGCCCCGTAGCTCCCGTGAGCACCTTAGCAGCTCGCCCCGTAGAGGCCATCAGCTCGACGTGAAGGCCTGCCCTAGTGGCAGCCTCTGTGATGGAGCGAAGGAGGTACGTCTTCCCCGTACCTGCGTAGCCTGTAAGGAGATAGAGGGCGTAGGGCGATGGCGCTTCGAGGTAATCCAGGAGGCTAAATAGGGCTTCCCGCTGGTCGCTCGTGAGGGTCTCCTGAGGGAGCGCACGGAGGTTGCTGATGAGGGCGGTATACGGCATGTAATAATAATTTCTATCTTTGTCCGTGTGAAGTTACTGATTTTAGCGTGTATAGAGATGCACCCAGAGAGCTTCACTACTGGACACGTCTAACTGCAAAATACTACATAGATCAACGATGAAAAAAGTTATCCTCGTACTAGTAGCCTTGGTCGTAGTGGCTCTAGCCTACATCACCATCCAAAGCGTGCTAGCACCCGTAAACTTCGACAAGAAGCAAGCTAAGATCGAGGTTGAGCTCCAGAAGCAGCTCAAGAAGATCGCAAGCCTCGAAGAAGCCTACAAGAGCGTGTATGACAAGTACGCCAACAAGGAAGAGCTCATCGACTTCGTCCAGAACGGACGTGTCTTCTACGTCCGTGCCGAGGGCGACTACACCAGTGCCATGAGAGATCAGGGTCTGAGCGAAGAAGATGCTGCTCGTCGTGGTCTGATCCGTCGTGACACCATCTGGGTCGCTGCTAAGGATACCCTCCTCAACGATGGGACTGACCTGGCTAAGCTCTTCGTCATCCCCAACAACCCCGACTCCTCTATCCACGTAGTAGCTAGCTCCATCGAGCAGGAAGTCGGTGAGGCGAAGATCCAGATGCCTGTCTTCCAGGCTTCAGCCTCCTACGAGAGCTACCTCAATCCTCTGAACAACCCACGTCGTGTCCGTGAGAAGGTCGAAGCTGCTCGTGCTAAGACCAACGCTTACCCTGGTCTTCGTGTCGGTTCGCTCACCGAAGCTAAGACGAACGGTAACTGGGAGTAATGGCTCCATCTACCCCACTCACGGCAGCCACGGCTGCATCCTACAGCTTGTCCATCCGAACCGTTTCGGGTGGACTTGCTTTTTGTATCTACAGCGAGGAGCCTTCGCCCCAGATCCTCCGTCAGGGTCTGCTGGAGGCCTCAGCCGGAAGTCCGTCGGTCTACACTCGACTACAGGAGCTCTACTATGAGCATGAGTTCCTCAGCTACCCCTTCCGCCGTGTCACCCTCTACTACGAACCCGAGAAGGCTACACTTGCCCCTTCAGAGCTCCTCCTAGACGGGCAGGATGAGCTCTGGATCTCTCCCCACTCAGAGGAGGCGCAGGCGAGTGGATCGGGAGCTCCTGAGAAGAGCTATCTACGCTACACCCTCCCCGATGAGACGAAGACCTTCGTCCTCTCGTGGTCGAGGGAAGCGCTCCAGTTCCTCCGCCGTACGCTCCTGATCATCGAGCCCCTCCCCTACTTTGCTCCCATCCTAGAGGAGCGTAAAGATAGGGGACGCTCAGAGCAGGGTCGTGAGCTCCTCCTACTCCTACGTGAGGGGGCGATTGACCTCTTCCTTCTCTCTGAAGGGGAGCTCCTAGGCTACAATAGCTTCGCCCTGGTATCCAGCCTCGAGGCGAAGGTCCTCGCAGGCGAAGCGGTCTTCTATGCCTTCAGCTTCTGGCGACACTTTGTCCTCGAGGGAAGTACCGATCGGATCACCATCGGCTATCCTGTGGAGGGGATGGAGGCTTCTATTCGCCTCCTAGAGGAGGCAGCCCATGAGACGAGAGAACTCCTCTCTCCCTACATCGCCCAGATCACCCAGCTCAGCTATCGGAGCCTCCCCCAAGCTCCCGAAGCACCCAGTCCTACAGCTCACTAGAATCCATGCGCATCATAGGTGGTAAGTACAAGCGTCGTCGCTTCGACGTACCCAAGAGCTTCAATGCTCGCCCAACGACGGACTTTGCTAAGGAGAACCTCTTCAATGTACTCCAGCACTACATCGATCTAGAGGACTGCTCGGCACTTGACCTCTTCAGCGGGACGGGAAGTATCGCCGTGGAGCTCCTCTCCCGAGGCTGTCAGCGAGTGCTCGCCCTAGAGCAGCGTCGGGAGCATGCACTCTTCATCCGCTCCGTAGCCCGTGAGCTGAAGGAGGAGCAGGCACTGCAAGTCCTGCAGGCCGATGTCTTTCGCTACCTCACCTCCTCCAAGGGTGGGAAGCCCCTCTTTAACTTCATCTTCGCCGACCCTCCCTACAAGCTCAAGGAGATCGCAGAGCTCCCTGAGCTCATCCTCTCCTCAGGATTACTGAAGGAGGGAGGCGTCCTTGTCGTAGAGCATCCCGCTACCTACGACTTCGCTCAGCTCCCATACTTCAGCGAGCACCGCATCTATGGGTCGGTGAACTTCTCGATCTTCGTGCTCAGCGATCCCGACGAGGAGAGCGAAGGAGAGTAACCCCACGGAAGGAAGATGGACTCCGTCATCCTTGATCCCGAAGAGGAGCGGAAGCTCCTAGAGCTCCTCGTCCTACGATCCGTAGGCATCTCTCCCCGCAAGCTCTTGGAGCTCTTTGCCTCGAGAGAAGAGCTCCCTCTGGAGCTACCCCTCGGGCTTCCGACGGGCCTTGACTGCTACCAAGAAGAATTAGAGCGAGCCCTTCCTCAGGCAGAGGAAGAGCTCGCTCTTTGTCGCCATGCGGGGATCAGCATCCTCCCCTTCTTCTCCCCCTCCTACCCTAAGTCGCTCGAGGTGCTCCAGCGCTCTCGTCCCGTCCTCCTCTACGCCCTAGGCGACCTTGAGCTCCTACGTTCAGATCGGAGCGTCACCATTGTGGGTACACGCAGTCCCAGTCCAGAGGGGAGAAGAGCTGCCTACGAGATCGCCCGAGCAAGAGCTATGAGGGGTGAGACGATCATCAGTGGTCTTGCCCTTGGCTGTGACAAGGCAGCTCACCGAGGAGCCCTAGAGGTAGGAGGCAGGACGATCGCTGTCCTTGCTACGGGGCTTGACAGGGCGCATCCCGAGACGCATGCTCCGCTCCAGGCTGAGCTCGTGTACCATGGCGGTCTTCTCCTCTCCGAATACCCACTAGGCACTCCCGTCAGTAAGCATCGCTTGATCGCCCGTGACCGAATACAAGCGGCCCTAGGGGATGAGCTTCTCATCATCGAATGTGGACGAAGTAGCGGTACCATGCACACCGTCCGCTTCGCCGAGCGATGCCACCGCCCGATCTTCGCCCTTCCCTACCCCAGCTACCCCACCTCAGCTGAGGGCAACAAGCTACTCCTTCGCTCGGGGCGAGCCCTAGCCTACACTCCTCCCACCTCCGATAGCGAGTAGCCCCTTAGGAGTACCCTCCAGATAAGAGAAGCTCCCTCCGACTTAGCATCTATTTGCCAAGTCAGAGGGAGCTTCCCTTGTGTACTAGGTACGAGGTCGGAGATTAGCCTTCGATAGCTGCGATACCAGGGAGCTTCTTCCCTTCGATCGCTTCTAGGAGCGCACCGCCACCCGTAGAGACGTAGGAGACCTTGTCTGCGTAGCCGAACTTGTTGACGCACGCTACGCTGTCACCGCCACCGACGAGTGAGAAGGCACCGTTAGCCGTAGCTTCAGCGATCGCCTCTGCCACAGCACGAGAGCCATCAGCGAAGTTGTCCATCTCGAAGACACCCGTAGGACCATTCCAGAGGATCGTCTTAGAGCCGAGGATCACCTCACGATAAGCACGGATGCTGTCGGGACCTATGTCCATACCGATCCAGCCTGAGGGGATGTTGTCGTTCTGAGCGAAGTCGGTCTTAGCATCGTTGCTGAATGCATCGGCGATCTTCGAGTCGGTAGAGAGGACGAGGTTCACACCATTGGCCTTAGCCTTAGCCACGATCTCACGAGCTAGGTCAAGCTTATCATCTTCGCAGAGGGAGTTACCGATGTTGCCACCAGCAGCCTTAGCGAAGGTGTAGGTCATAGCACCGGTGAGGATGAGGTTGTCTACCTTACCAAGAAGGTTCTCGATGATGTCGATCTTGGAGGATACCTTAGAGCCCCCCATGATAGCGGTGAAGGGACGGCGGATGTCCTGCATGACCTTGTTGACAGCGTCGACTTCCTTACCCATGAGGTAGCCGAAGAGCTTGTGGTCAGCATCGAAGTAAGCAGCGATGAGTGCCGTAGAGGCATGTGCACGGTGAGCCGTACCGAAGGCATCGTTGACATAGACATCAGCTAGGGCAGCGAGCTTCTTCGTGAATTCCTTCTGGCTCTCCTTCACGGCCTTCTTAGCGGCAGCCTTCTCTTCTTCGGAAGCATCCTCAGCTAGACCGCGGGGCTTACCTTCCTCTTCGGCGTAGAAGCGGAGGTTCTCCAGTAGGAGGGCTTCACCTGGCTTGAGGTTCTTAGCGAGCTCACGTGCTTCGTCACCGATGCAGTCGGGAGCGAACTTCACCTCTACACCCAGGAGCTGGGAGACATGTGCGAGGATATGGCGAAGGGAGAACTTGTCTTCGACCTTCTTAGGGCGACCTAGGTGCGAACCGATGATGACCGAGCCCCCATCGGCAAGGATCTTCTTCAGGGTAGGCAGAGCGGCACGAATACGCGTGTCATCTGTGATGTTGAAGTCTGCGTCGAGAGGGACATTGAAGTCCACACGAACGAAAGCCTTCTTACCAGCGAAGTTGAACTGATCAATCGTCATAGAGTAATCTTAGCTGTTTAATGTTTAATACATTCTCATTGAATTGCATACAAATGTACGTAATAATGAGCACTTATCAGTATTTTGTCTAAGGAGCCAGCCAAGGGAAGCCCCAGCCCTCCTGGGCAGGGAGAGACGAAGGGCAACCAAGCTCTCAGAAGAGCTGTCTACAGCGGGTGATTTAGCCCCTTCTGCAGAGGCCTAAAATAGACCTACGGTAGGTCGTCGGAAAAACCTACTGTAGGTCGCATCGACGACCTACCGTGGGCCATCGATGCGATGCACCGTAGGGTCCTCAGTAGCCCTGTGAGAGACCCCAGAGACAGCCCGTATTCTCCAGTATCTAGAGGCGTGCGACTCTTCCCCTCCCGGACACTGCTCCGAAGCCTGCTCCGAAAAGTTTAAGTACTTTTGCTAGGGCTTATGCAATCCCCCGAGGCTGAGCGACGCACTTACCCTTAATAAACAAGGAGAGAAGGAAGGCAAGGCTCGGGACAAAAAGAGGAACTGATCTCAAGCCCTACATATAATAATAAAGTACCCCACAAGAGCTGTGCTGGTATCTTAGGCAAACCTTTACCCCTACCCACAGTAAGAGTATAGGAGGTGGTTACCCAGAGATCCCCCTCCTGCTCATTTTGATCGAAGAAGAACGAGTTTTAGACTTAGTGGACTATTTACATCGTACACATAACGCCCTCATCAAGCAGGGGAAGCCAGGCCTACAGCGTGCACTCATGGAGGAGATCGACTGGAACGATCGCATCATCGGGATCCGAGGATCACGTGGTGTCGGTAAGACCACCTTCCTCCTAGACTATGCTCGGCGCTACTACGCTCCGAATGCACCCGAATGCCTCTACATCAACCTGAACCAGTTCAGCTTCACGGTCACCCGTCTGGCTGACTTCGCTGGGGAGTTTGTGCGACAGGGAGGACGTACGCTCCTCCTGGATCAAGTCTTCAAGTATCCCGACTGGATGGCGGAGTTCAAGGAGTGCTACTATAAGTATCCTGAGCTACGTATCGTCTTCACCGCCTCAGCAGTGATGAACCTAGAGGAGGAGGATCCTGAGCTAGCTTCCTTAGCTTCGGTCTATCACCTAGCAGGCTTCTCTCTGAGAGAATTTATCCAGCTGGATAATGGTCTCACCCTGCCTGCACTCTCACTCGAGGATATCATGGAGCATACCGACGAAGTCCTCGGCGATATCTTCTCCTCGATCAATCCCGGTCTGTGGATGGATCGCTATCTGGAGTACGGCTACTATCCCTTCCACTTAGAGCCTCGCCTCTACTCGGAGAACCTCCTCAAGACGCTTAATATGACCCTCGAGGTAGACCTCCTTTTCATCAAGCAGCTTGAGCAGCGTCTCCTACACAAGCTCCGTAAACTCATCTTCATCCTCGCCCAGCGTCCAGCGCTTCAGATGCTCAATGTCTCTCAACTCGCCACCGAGATAGAGACCTCCCGGAGCACGGTGATGAACTACATCCGCTACCTGTCCGATGCCCGTGTCCTGCGCTCCATCTACCGAGCCGAAGACACCGAGTCAGGCAAGCCAGCCATCGCCTACCTGGGCAACCCTAACCTCTACCACCTCCTAGGTCAAGAGGCCTGCGATCGGGCTGAACTGCTGAGGACCTTCGTCTTCAACCAGCTCAGCAAAGGGCATGACGCTCGTCTGAGCGCTCGCTCTTCGCTCGCACTCTTCGAGATCGACGGGAAGTACCCCGTGCAGATCGAAGAAGAGCTCACGGGTCGCTACCGCAGTGACCGCTATTATATCCTCGAGCAGGGCGATCTCTCCCGCGAGAAGACCATCCCTATCTGGCTCTTCGGCTTCCTGTACTAAGGGGAGGCTAATATAGCTCCCTAGCTCTACAAGACATCCGCTATACGTCTCGCATGACAGCAGGAAAAGAGTCCTCGATCCTTCGTACAAATAGCGCAAGCATCGATAGTGCTATCCTTCGTGGTGTAGCGATATCAAGCATCGCTCTCCATAACTATTGCCACTGGATGAAGAGAGCGATCTTCGAGAATGAGTTCACCTATCAAGCTTGGCACGTATCTAAGTTAGTCCGCTACCTAGCTCATCCTGATGAGCGCCTTCCCCTACAGCTCTTATCCTTCTTTGGTCACTATGGAGTCGTGCTCTTCGTCTTCCTCAGCGCCTATGGTCTGGAGAAGAAGTACGGACAGAGTGGTGATAAGGTACCTACTCTCCCCTTCATATGGAAGCACTACCTGAAGCTCCTAGCCATGCTCCTAGCTGGGAACATAGCCTTCTACCTGCTCAACCTACGACTACACATCTTTGAGTTCTCTTGGGACTTCGTGCGAGATGCCCTGATCCAGCTTGCGATGGTGAGCAATATCACAGGTGAGATATTTAGACCTGGATTCTTAGGGCCTTACTGGTACTTTGGCCTCACACTCCAGCTCTACATCGTATACCGCCTCCTCCTCTTCCGCAAGCACTGGGCTGTATGCATAGGATTCATGCTACTAAGCTGGTATGTCCAGACTATATGTGATCCTGCAGGAGAGGCAATCCACTACCTTAAAATCAATAGCATTGGCCATATCTTCACCTTTGGGCTAGGGATGCTCTATGCTCGCTATGGGCGAGAGCTCCCGAAGAGTAGCTATGCCGTGATCTGTCTGCTCTCCGCCATACTCATCTGGTTCACAGGGCTGTGGTTCCAGTCTTGGCTTTGGACCCCACTCTTCGTATGTACATTTGGTCTATCTCTGATTAAGCTATTCCCAGCTTGGCTTAGTAAAGGTTTTGCTTGGGTAGGAGGAATATCCGCAGCGCTCTTTGTCAGTCATCCTCTCGTTCGGGAGATCTGTGTGAATCTAAATAAGGAGCATGAGCTAGGAGCTTACACGGGACTCCTAATATATATCGTCACAGCACTACTAGTTGCCATCGTCTTCCAGAAGATCATAGATAGGGTGAGCCCTTACCTCATGAAGCTTGCCAAGCACTAGGAATCAGACACCAGAGCTAAGAAATCCGACTTGATTGCCCCAATAGACGTGAAATTGTGTACCTTTGAGTGTGTAGCGGAGTGACCATAGATTCACTTCCTCGCCTAACAACTCACGAACAAGACACAAGCAAGCGATATGGACATCAACGAAGAACGCCTACACCATCCGGAGAACGATCCTGCTTATCTGGGACTCAAGGTCAATCAAGGTGTGACAGCTCAGCCTATGGTCAACCCTAACCTGAGACGCATAGCACGCCGTACGTATACGGTGGACGAATTCGTCGAAGGAATCCTCCGCTCCGATATCACCTGCTTGAGCCAAGCCGTCACACTCGTCGAGAGTAATCGCCCTGACCATCAGGCTATCGCCCAGCAGATCATCGAGCGTTGCCTACCCTACTCCGGTAAGTCCATGCGTGTCGGGATCACAGGTGTACCAGGTGCGGGCAAGAGCACATCGATCGATACCTTCGGGATGCACCTGGTCAAGCAGGGTAGACGCCTAGCTGTCTTGGCCATTGACCCAAGTAGCGAGCGCTCTGGTGGGAGTATCCTCGGCGATAAGACCCGTATGGAGCAGCTCTCCAGAGAGAAGAGTGCCTTCATTCGCCCCAGTCCTACGGCGGGCTCTCTCGGAGGCGTGGCACGTAAGACTCGAGAGACGATCATCCTCTGCGAAGCAGCAGGCTTCGATACGATCTTTGTTGAGACCGTAGGGGTTGGACAGAGTGAGACGGCTGTACACTCGATGGTCGACTTCTTCCTTCTCATCCAGCTTGCAGGCACAGGAGATGAGCTCCAGGGGATTAAGAGAGGGATCATGGAGATGGCTGATGCGATCGTCATCAACAAAGCTGATGGTGACAATATCGATAAGGCTAACCTAGCTGCCTCACACTTCAGAAATGCTCTTCATCTCTTCCCACCCACAGAGTCAGGCTGGCGTCCTAAGGTCCTTACTTACTCTGGGTTCTATGGGCTTGGTATTAAGGAGATCTGGGATATGATCGATGAGTACCGACACTTTGCCCTAGACTCTGGCTACTTTGAAGAGAAGCGACAGCGTCAGACTAAGTGGTGGATGTACGAAAGTATCAATGAAGCTCTGAAGAACTCCTTCTACCAAAATCCCGAAGTACAGGCACTCCGCCCGATCATCGAAGGAGAAATCCTCTCAGACAAGCTATCCTCCTTCATCGGAGCACAGCGTCTGCTCGACTCGTACTTCAAGGCGATCACGGATAAGAAATAAATACCCTCCTCAATATCGGCTTAGAGCCCCCTATGGCACAGTGCTGTAGGGGGCTCTTTCTCCTTGTATATTCAAAGATTTACCGTATATTTGCAGGGCAAAAGAATGATATTCATACAATTAAAATATTTCATCAACTATGACGAAAGCAGAA
>ERZ772956.211-NODE-211-length-48110-cov-8.322776_pt1 | contig 48110 bp, 45 predicted proteins | sample MGYA00580683_ERZ772956 | MGnify/ENA primary metagenome ERZ772956 (study PRJEB29015, sample SAMEA2738077) | human oral metagenome | biome: human oral; feature: human-associated habitat; material: saliva | place: China | collected 2212 ... | reverse complement strand
GTAGGTCGAAAAACAACCTAATTTTTATAAACTGATAAAATTTTTACGAGGAATATTATGACCAATAAAAAAAAGCAACTGGAAGAGAGCATAGATTTAGAGGTAATAGCAAATTCTATGTTTAGTAAATTATACGACGATGAACAATTTAAAATATGCAAAGATTTAATTTTGGAATGCATGAAAGAAAACTTAAATCATGCCAGGCACGTTGAAAATGAGCGTTTAACATTTAGCACGGTATATATTGCCTTTTTAGTCGGTTGTTTTGCTGTAATGGGAAAACTTGATACAGTGAAAATTTATTTTTTATTATTTATCTTAATTGTTACAATACTAACTTTACTATTAACAATTAGGTGGAATAATGCTTTTGACAGGCATTTGTTCTATGCCAAACAGTGCTATGTCTTATTCAGCAAAAATTTATGTAGCGGAGATATAATTAGTATCAATAAAGCCGATTTGAGAAATAAAAAAGAATACATTGAAGATTTACATGGATTTCCCATGTATTGCTTTTTCATAAGGAATCCGATAACTACATGCAAAGCACTGAAAGTCTTATATTCTATCAGAACAAAATACTTATATGTAGGGTTTTATGCTCTTATATTATTAACCTTTTTTATATATATTATTAAACTGATTCTTTTCTGACAAAAACCTGGTTCATTCGAACTATGTTAGTTATGAATGAACCAGATTAAGTCTTACAGTATTCCCGACAGTGGCAGTCTTGATCCATTAGAAGCATTGTCGTCCCCTTTGGCTTTACCCCGTTTGGATTTTTCCATAGGCAGTTCAAACCAGAAGGTACTGCCTTCGCCGAGTTTGCTCTTAACATCAAAGCTCGCCTTATGGAGTCTTAGGATTTCCTTTACGATGGAAAGTCCAAGACCGCTGCCCTCTGTAGGACGAACATGGTGGGTGCTGGATTTATAGTACCTTTCCCAAACATGTGAAATTTCATCAGGTGCTATTCCTTTACCGTGGTCGGTTACGGAGAAACGGACTTTGCGACCGACTTTCTTCAGTTTTACAATTATTTGCTTATCGGCACCACAGTATTTTACGGCATTGTTTATAAGGTTGTTCATAACCTGCTTGAGCTTTGCCTCATCACCGTTTACTATGAATTTACCGGGGTCTTTGTGGAATTTGATGTCGTAGGAATCATGTTCTATAAGAATATCATAGGCTGCAAGGGTTGAATCGGCCGCTTTCCCTAAATCGAAAGCTTTCTTTTCCAAAACAATACTCCTCGATTGCATTCTGGATAGATTCAACATATCCGTTACAAGAAGATTCAGTCTGTCTGCCTCCTCTATTATTACTCCCAGGTGAGCATCCCGTTTAACGGGGTTGTTCCCGGAAAGATCCCGAACCATTTCGGCATAGGATTTTATCATCGTGAGAGGTGTACGAAGATCGTGAGATACATTTGCAATCAAGTCCTTCTGATACATGTCTGTTTTTTCCAGCTCTGCCTCTGCGTTTGCCAGTGTTTCCGCCAGTTCGGTAATCTCCGTGTAGTGTCCCCCTGAGAATTTTACCACATAGTTCCCTTTTCCCATCTCTGCAGCTGATGCAGTTATAGCTTTTAGAGGCTTGGAGATTCTGTTGGATAGGTATAGTGCCATGGCAAGCGAAAGAAATATTGCGATTATAGTGATATATAAAAGCTGTGAGCGTAGGATATGTATGGTCGACTGCATTGGTGCCAAAGGAGCAAATACATACATTATGTACGCTTTCTTTTGGTTTTCATCCTTTAGGTATCTGGCGTATCCGACGGTTCTCTTGTTAAGTTTGTCGTTGTTGGTAAGGCTGGCACTGTTTAAGCCTGAATCGTTCAGCTTTTTGTTCAGCTTGGTTACGGCATCTGCGTATTTCAGCGTGTAAAAAGTTTGTGGATTAAAGGCCTCCAGTGATTCATTTTTGATGATATACTCGTTGCTGGTCACATCATAGACATAGATTGTTAAATCATTGGTGGAAGATTCCTTCGCAACGGTTTTTTCCAAAAGAGCTTTGTCATATTTGCTGGCGGCAAACTTATTTTGGATATCGTTGGAAATTTCCGCCGTCTGAGTTTGTTTCATAGCTGAGTAATAGTTGTTCAGAAAAATTATCTGAAGAGCCCATATCAGAAGTAGAATCAGCATGGCAAAACCTATAAAGTAAGTCCACAGCTTAAATTTTATGCTTTTAAAATCAAAATTTTTATTTCTCATAATAAAATTTATTCTTCACATTCAAATTTATATCCTACACCTCGAAGTGTCACAATATAGTCACGGTAGTCGCCCAGGGCATTTCTGAGATTCTTGATGTGCGTATCAATAGTTCTGTCATCTCCGAAGAAATCATATCCCCATATATCCGATAGGAGTTTATCTCTGGACAGAGCGATGTTTTTATTATCTATTAAATAGAACAGCAAATCATACTCTTTTGGTGTAAGTTCCACCCTTTTGCCGTCAACAACCACGGTGCGTGCAGCCATATTGATTTCAAGACCGTTGAATTTCAGTACATCACTCTTGGCGGCGGTGGAAGCATTCCTGCGGCTTAAGACTGCATTGACTCTTGCCATCAGTTCTTTTGGGCTGAAAGGCTTGACTATGTAGTCATCGATTCCAAGTTCAAATCCGAATAATTTATCGTATTCCTCTCCTCTTGCAGAAAGCATTATCGTAGGAATATCCTTTATTTTCTTGATTTCTTTGCATGTTGAAAACCCGTCTAATTTAGGCATCATAATGTCTAAGATGATCAGGTCGTAATCATTTAATTTGCACAGACCGACAGCACTCATTCCGTCAGTTGCTTCTGTTACCTCATGTCCGTTGAATTCTGCGTATTCCTTTATGACCTCACGGATTTTAGGTTCGTCATCTACCACTAGAAGTCTGCTCATAATTATTCCTCCTCGTATCTTAATTAAATTGATTTTCGTTTTTTAACATCTTTATAATATTGTTTTTTTGTGTTTTTTAGATGTGCTTATTATATGAATTTTACCACAGTTATATGTGATTTGAAAGAGTCGGAAATTTTGACGGCATCGAGGACAAAGAACTCTTAGAAGGTATCAAAGGTGTTAGGAAAGGAAAAGTTTTCTTTTCAGAATAATATCTTTTAGCCGGGGGTATAAGGCGGCTTCACAGAAACCACACCTTCTTTTTCGTAAAAAGTCTTGACAGAAAAAATTTACCCTGCTATTATGTTTAAAAATATTTAATTAAAAATATTTAATTAAAAAACTAAAGATAAATTTGCCGAAGAGATAAAATTCGGCAAGGAGAAATTTTCGGAGGTAGAAAAATGAATTTTGAAAAGATTAAACAGATTATGGTTGATACTTTGAGCTGTGATGAGGAAAAGATTACTCTGGATGCCAGTATTGCAGATGACCTTTCCATAGATTCACTGGATGCAGTTGAACTTGTAATGGCCCTCGAAGAGGCATTTGACATTAAAATTCCTGATGAAGAACTCACAAACATGGAAACTGTTAAGGATATTGTAGACTGTGTTGAAAAATACCAGGGCTAATTATGAAAAAGAAGGAAATTTTTGAGCTGATTGAAAAATTTCAGGATGCAAATATCTCTTTGCTGGAATATGAAGATGCAGAGGGCAGGCTCAGGCTGGAAAAAGGACAGAGACTCACCGGTGTGGAAAATGAAAGCGGTACCGAATATCAGAAACGGGGCTTTCAAAAGTCAGGCGAGACAGAGAAAGCGTTAAAAGATGAAGCTGAATGTTCAGCTTCTCCGAATAATGAGATTGAAGAAACCGTTGGAAGAAGTGATGAGAAAAGTAAAAGTGGTACTGCAGGAGAGGATAATGCTGCCGAAATAATAAAAGCTCCGCTGGTCGGAGTTTTTTACAGAGCGGCAAACCCGGACAGCAAGCCCTTTGCAGAAATAGGCAAGAAGATAAAGAAGGGACAGCCGCTATGTATCATCGAGGCCATGAAAGTTATGAATGAGATAAAGGCACCTTGGGATCTTATCGTTAAGAACATAATGGGAATAGATGGTGAAATGGTGGACTGTGCAACGGAAATTTTTGAGGTGGAAAGATGCTGAATCGCATTCTCATCGCCAATCGTGGCGAAATTGCGGCAAGAATAATAAGGGAGTGTAAGGACAATTCCATTGGAACGGTGGCAGTATATTCTGAGGCAGATAAGAACTCTTTGCATGTGATTCTTGCAGACAGAGGAGTATGTGTGGGAGCTGCTCCGTCTCCGCAAAGTTACCTTAATGTAGGGAATATCATAGAAAGTGCCAGGAATACCGGATGCGATGCTATACATCCGGGCTTTGGATTTTTGTCTGAGAATGCTGATTTTGCGAGATTGTGTGCCGAAGAGGGCATAGAGTTTATCGGTCCGTCACCGGAGGTTATTGAAAAACTTGGTGACAAGGCGGAAGCAAAGAAAACCATGAAAGCTGCGGGAGTACCTGTGGTTCCGGGGTCTGAAGGTCCTGTTGGAAGTGCAAAAGAAGCAAAGGAGATTGCAAGTTCAGTCGGACTTCCTGTTCTGATAAAGGCATCAGCAGGAGGCGGTGGTAGAGGAATGCGTGTTGCAGAGACTTTGGATGCGATTGAACCGGCATATAATGAAGCTTCTATGGAAGCTGAGAAATGCTTTGGAGACGGAAGGGTGTATGTGGAAAAACTCATTAGAAATCCGAGGCATGTGGAATTTCAGATTCTGGCTGATAAGTTTGGAAATGTTATTCATCTCGGTGAACGAAACTGCTCTGTTCAGAGAAGAAATCAAAAGATGCTTGAAGAAGCACCGGACTTTGCACTTTCTGAAGAGATGCGAATTTCAATGGGAAAAGATGCTGTAAAGGCGGCAAAGGCTGCAGGGTATGAAAATGCAGGTACTGTAGAGTTCATCGTAGATGGCGGAAACTACTATTTTATAGAGATGAATACCAGACTTCAGGTGGAGCATCCCGTAACAGAGATGATTACAGGGATTAACATAGTTAAGCAGCAGCTCAGGATTGCATCGGGGCTTCCGCTGGAGATAGCACAAGAGGATGTTGAATTTTCGTGTCATGCAATAGAATGCAGAATAAATGCAGAGGATATTTTTAATGATTTTGCTCCCAGTCCGGGTCATGTGAGCTTTTTGCATTTTCCTCTGGGAAATCAGGTCAGAGTTGAAAGTGCCCTTTATAGCGGGTGTGACATCAGCCCTTTCTATGATTCCATGGTGGCGAAGATAATCGTTTGTGGAAGCACCAGACTTGAGGCTATCAGAAGAATGCGCAGAGCTTTGGAGGAAACCATTATTCAGGGCATAAAAACCACACTTCCCATACAATTTTTAATAATGTATAACAGGGAATTTCTAAGAGGTAATTACGATACAGGCTTTGTAGAGAAAAATATGGCGGAATTATTGAAGCTGTATGAAGAGGCAGGTGGAAGAGATGAATCCGTTCAGTGAGAAAAAAAGCATATTGGATTCTATCAACAGTTTGATTAGGCCGGGCTTCAAAAAGGCTAAGGCGGATGAAGAGAAGATTTACAAGTGCAAGAACTGTGAGAATAAGTATACCAAAGCAATTCTAAGGGAGAACCACTTCGTTTGCCCCGGCTGCGGTTATTATGGCAAGCTTTCTGCAAGAACCAGAATTTCAACGATTGCGGATAAAAATTCCTTCAGGGAGTTTTCCAGAGGCGTAGTTGCAGAAAATCCTCTTGATTTTCCTGAATACGATGAAAAGCTTAAAGAAGCGGGAAAAAAAACAGGCCTAAAGGAAGCTGTAATAACGGGAACCTGTACTATTGAAGGTAAAAGGGCTGTTTTGTGCGTGATGGACAGCAGGTTTTTAATGGCAAGTATGGGAAGTGCCGTAGGCGAAAAAATCACCAGAGCCTGTGAATATGCCACGAAGAAAAAGTTGCCGATTATTGTTTTTTCCGCATCGGGAGGAGCCAGAATGCAGGAGGGAATCCTTTCTCTAATGCAGATGGCAAAAACCGGTGCTGCCTTCGGAAAGCACGGAGAAGCAGGCCTTTTATTTATTTCTGTTTTGACAAATCCTACTACGGGGGGAGTTACGGCAAGCTTTGCAAGTTTAGGTGATATTATACTGGCAGAACCGGGAGCCTTAATCGGATTTGCAGGTCCGAGAGTAATTGAACAGACCATAGGAGAAAAACTTCCTGAAGGTTTTCAGAGTTCTGAGTTTCAACTGGAGCACGGTTTTGTTGACGCTATCGTCACAAGGGAAGAAATGAAAGAAACACTTGGAAAAATTATTAGACTTCACAAGAAAGCGAAGGTATATTGATGAAACGAGTTTTAACGGCAGGAGAAAGAGTTAAGCTTGCCCGAAGCCTTGAAAGACCACGTGCAAAAGAATATATTGAAGGAATCTTTGATGATTTTGTGGAGTTGGCAGGTGACGGAGCTTCCGGCGAAGATAAGAGCATGATATGCGGAATTGCAAAGTACAGAGAGCTTCCTGTAACAGTTATCGGACAACAGAAGGGCAGAGATTTTGAAGAAAATATGGTGTATCGTTTTGGAATGCCTAACCCGGAAGGGTACAGAAAAGCCATACGACTTATGAAGCAGGCGGAAAAATTTAAGAGGCCTGTTATAACCTTTGTGGATACTCCCGGAGCATATCCCGGGAAAGAAGCAGAGGAAAGGGGGCAGGGACAGGCAATTGCAAAGTGTATACAGGTTATGAGCATGCTCAGAGTCCCTACGATTACATTTTTCATAGGTGAGGGCGGAAGCGGAGGAGCCTTGGCAATTGCCACATCGGACAGAAGAATAATGCTTGAAAACAGTATTTTTTCCATTCTCTCTCCGGAGGGCTTTGCAAGTATATTATGGCACGATGCAGAACGCTGGGAGGAGGCCAGTGATGCTATGAGGCTTACAGCAAGTGATATTCTTCAGCTCGGAGCATGTGATGAGGTTATTCCGGAGCCGGATATTATGGATGAAAAGGGAAGACGGATTATTTTCAAAAAAGTAGACAGAGCCATCGATAGAAATTTAAGGGAACTTTTGAGGCTTTCTGAAAAAGAACTTCTTAAGCGCAGGTATAGGAATTTAAGAAATATGGGAAAAACAAATGTCGGGAATTAGAATTTTAGGTCACGGATTATCTCAAGGAGATGAGGTAATTTCTAATTTTGATTTAGAAAAAATCGTTAGAACCAGTGACAGCTGGATAAGGGAAAAGACAGGAATAGAAAAGAGATTTTTTTCCAAAAATAAAAGTAACTTGGATATGGCAGAAGAAGCTGCGGTACGAGCCATAGAAAACAGTAATGTGAAGGCAAAGGATATAGATTTAATATTAGTTTGTACTTTTACGCCTGACTATGCCACTCCCTCGGTGGCATGCGGCATAGGAGGAAGGCTTAATTTAGGAGAAGGCGTAATGTGTCTGGACATAAATGCAGCATGTTCGGGCTTTGTATACGGATTAAGCTTTGCAAAATCAATGCTGGAAACAAAATCGGCAAAATGTGTTCTGCTGATTGGCAGTGAGAAGATTTCTCCGCTCTTGGACATGGAGGACAGGGGAACCTGTATCCTCTTCGGTGACGGTGCGGGAGCATTGCTTTTGGCTGAGGATTCCCGTGGCGAATTTGAAAGTTCCGCAGGGGTTCTGTATGATGATGAGGTTCTATTCTGTGACAGGTTTGAGCCTAGAGTTTCGATGAAAGGACAGGAAGTGTATCGCTTTGCTGTTAATAAAGTTCCTGAAACGATAAGAACCGTCTTAGAAAAAAGCGGTTCTTCCGTGGAAGATGTGGACTGGTTCGTCTTTCATCAGGCAAACCTTAGAATTATAGACAGTGCGGCAGCTAAGCTCAAGATTCCTGAAAATAAGCTTTACAAAAATATACAGATGTATGGGAATACTTCCGGTGCAAGTATAGGAATATGCATAGCTGAAATGAGGGAAAAGGGTCTTTTGAAAAATGGTATGAAGGTGGTTTGCTGTGGTTTTGGTGCAGGTTTAACCTACGGTGCGGCAGTTTTTACGGTAGGAGAGTAGATTTATGAAAATAAAGAAATTGTTTGGGATAAAATATCCGATTTTTCAGGGAGGAATGGCAAATATCGCAACGGGAAAATTTGCCGCAGCAGTTTCCAATGCAGGTGCTATGGGAATTATCGGTGCCGGAGGAATGGACACTGAAACCCTGGAAAAGGAAATTGAGCTTTGTAAGGCGGAAACGGATAAACCCTTCGGTGTAAATATAATGCTGATGAATCCCTGTGCAGATGAAATGGCAGAACTTGTTGCAGATGAAAAGGTTTCCCTTGTAACTACGGGTGCAGGAAACCCCGGTAAGTATGTGGATATGTGGAAATCAGCAGGAATCAAAATTTTTCCTGTGGTATCATCCGTTGCCCTTGCCAAAAGGTTATCCTCTCTGGGGGTGACGGGACTCATTGCCGAAGGCTGTGAAAGTGGAGGTCATGTTGGAGAATTGACAACCATGGTTTTGGTTCCGCAGATAGCACGGGCCACAGATCTTCCCGTTGTTGCAGCAGGGGGAATCGCATCGGGGAAACAGATGGCAGCGGCAGACATTTTAGGTGCTGACGGAATTCAGGTCGGAACTATTCTTTTGGCAAGTGAGGAGTGCCCGATTCACGAAAATTATAAGCTGTCAATTCTGAAGGCAAAGGATAATGATACGGTGGTTACAGGCAGAAGTGTGGGTGCACCTGTTAGAATCCTTAAAAATCCTATGGCGAGAGAATACCTTAAACTGGAACGGAGTGGAGCGGACAAAATGGAGCTTGAGAAGTTCACTTTGGGTGCTCTGAAAAAGGCTGTTTTTCAGGGAGATGTTAAAAAGGGTTCTTTGATGGCAGGTCAGGTCGCTTCTATGGTGGATGAAATCAGACCCCTTTCCGAAATTTTATCGAAGCTTGAGAAAGATTATGAGGCAGTGCTATGTACAAGATGTCAGTCCCTATAATTCAAGGAGGAATGGGAGTTGGAATTTCCATGGGCAGCCTTGCAGGTGCAGTAGCAGCTGAGGGAGGCATGGGAGTGATTTCCACTGCTAATATAGGCTTTAGGGAAAAGGATTTCTGGTCCAATCCACAGGAGGCAAACTGCAGAGCTTTGGAGAAGGAAATCCGCAGAGCAAGGGAAATTTCAGATGGAAAGGGTTTGATTGCTGTCAATGCCATGGTTGCAACGAAAAACTTTGCGGAAATGGTGAAGGTGGCTGTTAAATCAGGAATTGATGCAGTTATCTCCGGGGCAGGTTTGCCCCTTAATCTTCCGGATTTAGTTGATGATAAAACTTTGATTGCCCCTATTGTGTCCGGCAAAAGGGCAGCATCACTTTTGATGAGGACATGGAAAAGTAAACACGGCAGAAGCCCGGATTTTCTCGTGGTGGAAGGAAGCAAAGCGGGAGGTCATCTAGGATTTAAGAAAGAAGAGCTTATTGAAGGCAGAGAGTCCAAGCTGGAGGATATAATATCCGATGTGACTTCGGTTGCGATGGGCATTTCCGTATTTGGAGCCGGGGGCATCTTTGATTCAGAGGATATTAAGACTATAAAGGACAGAGGTGCTGCAGGAGTCCAGATTGCAACAAGATTCATTGCAACGCAAGAGTGCGATGCCAGTCAGGGTTATAAAGATAGGATTTTATCGGCAAAATCCGAGGATGTGAAAATTATTACCAGTCCTGTGGGAATGCCGGGCAGAGCACTGAACAGTCCTCTTATAAAGAGGGTTTCAAAGCAATTGAGGATTGCACCTAAACGCTGTATAGACTGTATCATAACCTGTAATCCCGGAACTACCCCATATTGTATCAATTCCGCCCTTATTGCAGGATTTTATGGTGATTGGGAGAACGGATTATTTTTTGCGGGAAGTAATGTGGGAAGAATTAATGAAATGACCACAGTGAAGGATTTGATTAAGGAGCTTGACCGATGAAGTTAGGAATTATATTTGCAGGACAGGGAAGTCAGAAGGTGGGTATGGGAACGGACTTATATGAGATTTACCCTGAGTTCAGAAATTCTTTTGACCTGTTAACCGATGAGCATAGGCGGATCGCCTTTGAAGGAACTGCAGAGGAAATTAAAGCTACTGTCAATGCCCAGCCGATTTTATTGGCATTTGGAATTGGGGTTAGTAAAATTCTGGCGAAAAAAGGCATAAGAGCAGATTATACATGTGGACTCAGCTTAGGTGAATATACGGCACTGACAAGTGCAGGAGTTTTTTCGGAGGAGGAGGCGATGGCACTGATTCAATTCAGGGCAAATGCCATGGCTAAGGCATCAGAAGGTTTGGATACTGTAATGAGTGCGGTGTTAGGTTTGGAAAGGAATCTTTTGCTAAGTCTTTGCAAAAAAGCAAATGAAAAAGCAAAGGTTGAGATTGCAAATTATAATTGTCCGGGACAGATTGTTATTTCCGGTACAAAAGATGGTGTGACCGAACTTGAAAGGCTTGCAGAGGAAGCAGGTGCAAAGCGCACTATGAGGCTTTCCGTGAGTGGACCGTTTCATACATCATACATGGAACCTGCCTCTAAAGCTTTGGCAGAAAAATTTAAGGAAGTAGCCTTTGGAGAGATGAAAATACCGGTTATTTTCAACTGTATCGGCAGAGAAAGAGAAAATGAGAGGATACAAGACCTTTTGGCTGCACAGGTTTGCAGCAGTGTGTATTTTGATGATTCTATAAAATACATGAGAGATAAAGGCGTAACTAAGATTATTGAAGTCGGACCGGGAAAAGCTCTTTCCGGATTTGTAAAAAAGATCTGCAGAGATATTAATGTTATAAGCATTGAAACTGCAGAGGATATCAGAAAGGTGGAAAAATGGCTGGAGAAGTAGCACTTATAACAGGGGGAAGCAGAGGCATAGGAAGGGCAGTTGCGATTTCCATGGCAAAGCTTGGCAGAGATGTGATAATTAACTATAGTGGTAATGAAGAGGCAGCAAATGAAGCTGCAGAAGAATGTATGAAAAACGGAGTGAAGGCTGTAATCGTACAGGGCAATGTCGCCTCTGAAGATGATTGTCAGAGGATCTTGGATGTGGCTATGGATACCTTCGGTCGCATAGATGTGCTTGTGAATAACGCAGGGATAACGAAGGATAATCTTATGATGAGAATGTCTGCAGAAGATTTTGACAGGGTTTTGGCTACGAATTTAAGAGGTCCCTTTATTTTAATGAAGCTGGTATCAAAGGTTATGATGAAGCAGCGATATGGCAGAATCATCAATATGGCATCTGTTTCGGGAATTTTAGGAAATATAGGTCAGGCAAATTATGCAGCAAGCAAAGCAGGGATAATCGGCTTGACCAAGACGGCGGCAAGGGAACTTGCAAGTAGAAATATAACGGTTAACGCTGTTGCTCCCGGCTTTATTGAAACAGACATGACAAAGGCTATGGGACAGAATGTTTTGAAGCAGATGTGCGATCAGATTCCATGCAAGAGACAGGGACAGGCTGAAGAAGTTGCAAATGCAGTATCGTTTTTTGCTGCAAAGGAAAACGGATATGTTACCGGGCAGGTGCTTTGCGTAGATGGTGGAATGTGCATGTAGTTTTGCATTTTAGAAAGCAGGAGGAGCTATGAAAAGAAGAGTGGTTATCACAGGTATGGGAGCGATTTGTGCAATTGGAAACAGTGTAGACGAGGTTTGGAAAAATGCTGAAAAAGGCGTTTGCGGAATTGAAAGGCTTAAGCCCTTTTCTGACACTGAAATGAAAGTGACGGTTGCGGCTCCGGTGAAAAACTTCGACCCTACAGCATTTATGGACAAGATGGAGGCAAGGAGAAGTGCCAGATTTACTCAGCTTGCCATTGGAGCCGCACTTGAAGCTATAAAGCAGAGCGGAATCGACATAGAGAAGGAAGACCCTGTAAGATGTGGAGTAAATATTTCCAGCGGAATAGGAGGACTTGATGTAATTGAAGCTGAGCATTACAAAGGTATAAAAAGGGGATTTGACCGGGTTTCGCCTCTGTTCGTACCCTCCTCAATTACGAATATGGCAGCAGGTCTGGTGGCGATCAGACTTGGGTTTAAGGGTAGCTGTACATGTGTAGTTACGGCATGTGCATCCTCTACAAATGCCATAGGAGAAGCATTCAGAAGCATTAGAGACGGCTACGCTGAAGTGATGGCAGCAGGTGGAAGTGAAAGCTGTATCACAGAATTCGGCATAGGCGGCTTCACCGCCATGAGAGCTCTATCAGAATCAAAGGATCCTTTCAGGGCATCCATTCCTTTTGATAAAGAGAGAGACGGTTTCGTCATGGGTGAAGGCGCAGGCGTTTTAATACTGGAGGAATATGAGCACGCAGTAGCACGAGGTGCGGAAATTCTAGGAGAGGTATCGGGTTATGGAGTCAGCTGTGATGCCCATCACATGACAGCTCCATTGGAGGACGGAAGCGGAGCGGCATTTGCCATGAAGGGAGCTCTTGAGGATGCGGGAATCAAGGCAGAAGATATTTGTTATATCAATGCTCACGGAACGGGCACGCCTATGAATGACAGATGTGAAACTTTAGCTGTAAAAACTGCCTTTGGCGAACACGCAAACAAGCTTAAGATTTCATCTACAAAATCCATGATAGGACATACTCTTGGTGCCAGTGGTGCATTGGAGGCGATTATAACAGCTAAAGCGCTTGAAAATTCAGTTGCACCGCCTACAATGGGATATGAGGAATTTGATGAAGATTGTGACCTCAATATAATACCTCTCAAAAGTCAAGGCATTGACGGGGAATATGCCATGTCAAACTCATTGGGTTTTGGAGGTCATAATGGTTCACTCGTATTAAAAAAATATTCAAAATAGATTATGGGAAGGAGGAGTACGATGCAGTTAGGAATTAGGGAAATAAAGGAGTTGATACCTCACAGATACCCGTTTTTATTGATAGATAAGATTACGGATATGGAAACGGGAAAATGGGCATCGGGAATCAAATGCGTTTCTGTAAACGAGATGCAGTTTATGGGACATTTTCCGGACTATCCGGTGATGCCGGGGGTTTTGGTCATTGAGGCTCTGGCACAGACAGGTGCGGTTGCGCTTCTGTCCGAAGAAGAAAACCGAGGAAAAATTGCCATGTTTGGAGGGATCAGAAGCTGTCGTTTTAAGAAAGAGGTTATTCCGGGAGATGTACTTGAGCTCTATTGTGAAATTGAATCGAGGCGGGGACCTATCGGCTTTGGCAATGCAACTGCGTGTATCGACAATGAAATCGTTTGTCAGGCAAAGCTCTCTTTTGTGATTAAGGATAAGAATTGATTATGGAAGTAAAATTTGTTAAAATAACTTCGGAGGGTGATAATGATAAAAGATAATTTCTCAGGTATTTACAACAAGTTTAAACTTCTTTTATATTCAAAGATGATGACGGATTTCGACAATCGCAAAGATGAGTCGTTGTCGTATTTCGAAGTCTTCTGCATGGAGATAATAGTTGCACTTGAGAAACCTACCATCAATAAATTTGCATCGCTGGCAAATATATCTGCACCCAATGCGGCATATAGAGTTAACAAGCTTATTCATAAAGGCTTTGTCAAAAAGGTGCAGAATGAAGATGATAAGAGAGAGTATTACCTTTATCCGACGGAAAAGTATATGGAAGTATATGGGAGTATGTTCGACTATATCGGACTTGTTTCACAAAGAATAGAAGGCAGATTCGATGAAGAAGAGCTGAAAACCTTTGACCGTGTACTTGAAATTATTGATACTGAGTTGATGCCGGAAGCGGGTAAACTGGATAATGGAAAGTAGAGAAAACCAAAAGAAGTGCAGGACTAATAAGGGCATTTTAAAACCGGGTATTATGATTCTTATTTCGGCTTTAGGATGCTTTTTTAGTGAACAAATTTAGTGATGGTGTTAACGCTCCCAATTTTAGTGTAAAAACCATACACTGTTTGATGAGGTTTTAGGTGAAGAGTTAAATGTCGAAAAGCTACAAGATAGAGCTTTCGGGTGAAACGGAGTCGATAAACCTGGTGTTGAGGGATGTGGGACTGATGATGCTATTAATTGTGCCGAATTCATTGTGCCGATTCTCTACGATATATTTAACGGGAAAAGAAAGCAAAAGACGAATAAAGCATTAAGGCGGGGAAAGAGAAGTTTGCTATGGATTTCAAAGTATTAAAAAAGGAACATAAGAAACTGAAAAGATACAAAAAACCGTGGTTTTTTGCATAAATCAAAGGTTTAGTTTGCGTTTACATAATATTTATTGTATAATATTGTGAAATATAACTTAAGGTGGGTAAGAATATTATGTTAGATTCAAGCATGGCATTGATGCTTTTAGTTCTGCTTGGAGTCATAATTCTTGTGATTTTAGCCGTTATATTCCTATATAAAATAGGCAATATTACCAATGGCGTTCAAAAAAATCTAAATGAGATAGATAAGTCTATTTGCAGGCTAGAGAGTAAGATTGACACGAGTAAGTATGTAGACACTGTTGCAAAAAGAGTTGAGGCAACAGTTGAAGCTTCTGTAAAAGAGGTGGGAAATGCTCATAGTGAGTTAAAAGAAAGGCAATCTGTAAGTAACGATAAAATCCCTTCAGTTTCGGGGGATAACTTGGTTAAAGGCACTGAGCATTCTCGTGAAGTTGAGGCGTTTTGGGAAAACTTGGAAAGAGAGAAGCCTGATAGCAAGCAGGTTGGGGTTGATTCAAATATCAGGAGCGACCGCAACCAATTTGGATTTATTCCGAAAGATAAGACCATTGCTGTAGATATTACCGAAATCAGAGAAGAGCCCGTTCATTCTATTGATGCCGTTATGGCAGGCATGCAAAGTAAACCTGCAGGGAACTTTTCGGAACCGAATTTTGCAAATACAGCAGAACCTTCGGCGAACAGGGTTTTGGGCACAAGAAATAATGAAAGAAAGCCCCATGGATTGGATGCTATAATCAGTGCAAATAATAAACCTCAAAATAAGGAGAGAGAATTATCCTTTGCTGAGAGGTTAAAGCAAGAAACTATAAGATTAAAAGAAGAAGAATTCAGCAAGAGAGAAAGTGCAAAACAAGTTGCCGGAGTTCAGCCGGCGGCACAGGAAAAAGTTATCAGATCTATTGATGCCGTACGCCGGCAGAGTGTCAATTCGGGGGCAAACCAGGCTGTACCGCATTTTGTGGATAGAGAGAGCGGAATTGATAGACAAGGTAGAGTTTATTCTGTTGAACAGTTAAAAGAACAGATTAAATAGGTTAAATAATTCTATGCAGGAGGCAGGTATGATTTGTAAAGAATGCGGACATCTGTTAAATGAGGGGAATAGGTTTTGTCCGAATTGCGGCGCCAAAGTCGCTGCGGTGGGACCGACTTCAAATGTGGGAACATCAAAAAGTAAACTGGATGATCTTATGTCCAACCTCGATCAGACAGCAGACCGGCAAAACGTGTCGGACAGTTGGACAACAGAGGCGCCTAAAAACAAGAGGGACTTCCATTTTGACAAGATCAACTGGAATTTAGATGGATACCCTTCAGAAGGAAAGAAAAAGACTGAGGAAATCGATTTTAACTGGGAAGCAGTAGTTGAGCCAAGTAATCCTGAGGTTGAGGAGATTGCCTCAGAAAAACCGTCTGAAACTGAAAGGGGCGGGACTTCTTACTTGGGAGAAGTTAACGAGGAGTTCCGGAATCCGGCAAGAGATGACATGGAAACCTTCAGAGCCATGGAAAAAGATGAGCCGGGCTTTGAGGAGTGTGTAGCGGATAAACTGGAAACCCCGGAAGATAAACCTATAGTTCCTGAGTTCATGGAAGGTCAGAACTATGCTGTGGTAGGGGAAGAATCAGAGAAACTCATTTCTCGCAAAGAAATGAGACCGGAAGACCCCGTAAGAGGGGACGGCTCCTATTTGGGAGAAGTTAACGAGGAGTTCCGGAATCCGGCAAAGGACGATAGGAATGCTTTCAGAGCCATGGAAAAAGATGAGCCGGGCTTTGAAGAGTGTGTAGCAGGCAAACTGGAAACCCCGGAAGATAAACCTATAGTTCCCGAGTTCTTAGAAGGTCAGAACTACGATGTTGTAAATGAAAGCACAGAACCTGCGGAGAGCCTCGAAAAGGAAGCTTTAGAAATAGCAGCACCAAATTTGTTCAGCGGTAGTGAAGAGACTTCTGCACCGGAAGAGTCCGGTAGTAAACTTGACAAATTCTACACACCTAATAAGAAAAATGCAGAGTTTCAGGCTATTTTAGATAAGGAATACAATCGTCTGACAGAGAATAATGAAGCTTCGGATTCAGAAAACGGGTCATATCTTGGGGATGTTAACGAAGAATTTAAGGACCTTTCAGAAGACGACAGAAATACTTTTAGAGCAATGGAGAAGGAAACCCCTGACGCTGATGAGCATATAGCTTATGAAATTTTAACTCCGAAGGATGCTTTGAAAATTCCTGAATTTATGGAAGGTCAGAATTATGATGTTGTAGGAGAAGCCTCGGAAAAAACTCTTCAAAATGGTAATGAAATACCTGAAAATAATGTCGACACAAATCCGGAAAGAGATGTTGAAGAATATATAGAAAATCTAAATTCAGAAGAAGTATCCCTAGTGGAGCTTTTAAAAGCTGCAGCCAGAGATGAAGCGGAGAAAACACCTGCACCTTCTTCGGTTATTTCGGAAGCACAGGAGGAAGTTCAGGCAACTCAAACAACTGATGATTTTATGAGGGATAAGGGCTACAATGCTTTCAGCAGTGAGCCACAAATGACTGAAGAAATAAAATCGGATTCGCCTTTCATTGATGCGACGCCTGCTGAGGATGTTGAATTTGTAGGTGTGGCACAGCCTCAAGAACAGGCACCTGTATTTGCCGCAGCTCCGGAGGACATTCCTGCATTTACGAATGTTGCCTCAGAAGGAGACGATTTGGGCAAAGATAACAGGGAAGATTTGATTTTTGCAGACAACTTAGCTCCTCAGAGTAAAGGCAATGAGTTTGATTACGAAAAAGCTTTCAGCGGATTTACGGCGGAAAAAGAAGCAAACAAAAATGAAAACTCCCAGATTATTGAAGATATGATAAAAGACGATGCGGGGGGTGACACTGCACATCCTGACGACAGGATTACCTTCCAGGATGTTTTCAAAGAAGAAATAATGAGTGAAAAGGAGACTACCAAGGACGCCAAGCCTAAGAAGCATATCTTATTGAAGGTTTTGTTTATCATTCTCATGATTTTGATTTTACTGGAAGTAGTAGTTATCGGAATTAAATACTTGGCACCAACCAGCGGAGCGGCTACGGCAATTCAAGATATTTTTAACGCTGTCTTCGGAAAGTTAGTGGGGTAGCTGTTTATCTTTTACCTAAGCATATGAGAGAGAACAACCTGACAGTGACAGGCTTTCAGGTAGAAAGGAAGTTCTTTTGAAAAGGGCAGGATATGTAAGAAAAAAACCTAACAAAAAATTATCAGTAGTCCTTGCTTTTCTGATAGTTATTTTAGGGCTGCTGGTTATGTTGGTTAACTTTATAACCGACTGGATGTGGTTTTCTGAGATGAGCTATGTAGATGTGTTTTTTAAGGGACTGTATACACAGATAAAGATTTTCATACCTATATTTATCATAGTTGTGTTGATGTTAGAATACTATCTGCACAGGCTACGCAACGATTATTTTAAAAATATTGAATCACATGAGGTCACCGACATGAAAAGGCTTAAGCTTTTGACGAATGTTATGGCTTTTGCATTTTCTGCGGTGATGTCTTTTTATGCGGCAAACCGGCTTTGGTTCAGAACTTTAGAGTATATAAACAGCACATCTTTTGGAAAAAGAGATCCTATCTTCGGTCTTGATATTTCCTTTTACATATTCAAATTAGAATTTTTGCAGAACCTTAATCAGATTCTGCTGGTTATAATTTTGCTTATGGTGGTGCTGACAGTGATTTATTATGTGATGCTGCTGATAATGCACAGCCCGGATATAATAGATTATGATACCAGTGCTGATTTTACAGAAGATGAGCAGAGCAGTTTTCAAAACCCTTTTGGAGGGGAAACTATTCTCGGTAAAATTTTTGACGGTGTGGCACAAAACAATAGAAAACCCAAGCCGAAGAAGAGCTTTAATCGTTCAAACTATACTCAGCTTTTGGAGATTGCGTCACACCAGCTTACTGTTTTAGGGGTGATTTTTTTCCTGATGTTGGGAATAAATTTCTTCTTAAAGCAGTTCGATTTACTTCATGAGCACACAGGTGCCGTATATGGAGCAGGCTTTGCAGATGTAAAGGTTACACTGTGGGTATATAGACTGTTGATGCTGCTTTCCATTGTGAGTGCAGCAGTTACGGTAGTATCCATCAAGAGGAGAAGGCTAAAGACTCTTATAAAGGCTCCTCTGGCGATGGCAGCAGTCGGAATTATCGGTGTGGCATTATCTTCGGCGGTTCAAAATCTGGTGGTTGCACCTGATGAACTTAATAAGGAAAAAGAATATCTGGCTCAAAATATCGAATTTACCCAGCATGCTTATCAGCTGGATAATGTTTCCGTTAAGGCATTCGGTGCAAATAGAAACCTAAATGCTGCAGATATAACAGCTAATAAAGATACTATATCCAATGTCAGAATCAATGATTATACGCCGGTAAAAACATTCTATAACCAGACACAGAGCATCAGACAATATTATAAGTTTAATGATGTGGATGTTGACAGATACAATATCAACGGGAAACTTACGCAGACCTATCTTTCGACACGAGAGATAGACGAGAACAAGATCAGCGACACATGGCTGAACCGTCATATAAAATATACTCATGGGTACGGAGTTGCACTATCAAAAGTTAATACGGTGACAGAAAGCGGCCAGCCTGATGTACTTGTAAAAAATATCCCGCCGCAGTCAGAAGTGAAAGAAATTGACATAAGCCAACCGAGAATTTACTTCGGCGAACTTACCAATGACTATTCATTGGTGAATACCAGTGAAGATGAATTTGATTACCCGGACGGTTCGGAAAATAAATATACTCAGTATAAAGGCAAGGCGGGAATTAAGCTGAATCCTTTTGCCAGAGCCATGTTTGCAATCAGAGAGGGGAGCTTGAAGCTTCTGGTTTCCACCAACATAAAAAGTAAATCCAAGATTATTATTTACAGAAATGTTGAAGAACGAGTAAAAAAGATAATGCCTTATCTGAAGTATGAGGATGACCCGTATGCGGTTACAGCAAACGGCAGAATATACTGGATCGTAGATGCCTATACAACCAGCTCTTACTATCCGTACTCAGAGCCGTATGGCGGTGTTGAAGGCGGTACGAATTACATTAGAAATTCCATTAAAGTTGTGGTGGATGCCTATAACGGGGATGTGAATTATTATGTGGTTGACAAGAAAGATCCGATTGCAAAGACATATCAGAAGATTTATCCCGGACTTTTTAAAAATATGAGCAGAATGCCGGAGGAATTAAAATCACACATAAGATATCCTAATTCTCTGTTTAAGATTCAGTCAAACATCTACTCAAGATATCACATGAATAATGTTAAGGTATTTTATCAGAATGAGGATCTTTGGAGCATAGCCAACGAAATTTACGGAACAAACCAGAAAGCGATGACTCCGAATTACTACATCGTGAAGCTTCCGGGAGAAAAGAAGGCTGAGTTCATCAGTTCCATACCTTTTACACCTCGGTCAAAACAGAACATGACAGCCCTTATGATTGCACGGAATGACGGCGAGGATTATGGCAAGCTTGTGTTGTATCAATTTCCCAAGAGTAAGACTGTTTATGGACCAAGGCAGATTGAGGCACAGATTGACCAGAATACGAAAATTTCTCAGGATTTTTCACTTTGGAGCAGTGCAGGCTCAAAATACAGCAGAGGAAACCTTTTCGTAGTACCTATTAAGGATTCGCTGCTATATATCGAACCTGTGTATTTAGAGGCTGAAAATTCAGCAATTCCGGAGGTTAAAAGAATCATTGCTGTTTATGGCGATCGTATTGCCTATGAATCAACCCTTGCAGAAGCGTTGAATAAACTCTTTGGCGGATCGGGGAATTTAGATAAGACTCAGGAAAGAGGCAATAAGAAAGCGAAGTCAAAATCACAACAAGACTACATCAAAAATGCCCAGAAAGCATATAAAAATGCTCAAGAAGCCATAAAGAAGGGCGATTGGGGAAGCTATGGTCGATATATGGATGAGCTTTATGAGAATCTGAAGAAATTATCGAAGTAGATTAATAAATATGAAAAATTGCTGTTTGGGACATTCAATGGGGATGTCCCACAGTTTTTTGAAACACATAAGTGGGAGAAAACAAGTATGCGAGAATTCGATATTGAAAAAATGCTATTTACCATATCTCCGGAAAAGCATGGGAAGGAGGAAGTTATAAATCTTCTTTGTCAGCATCCGGAAGTACAGTTTGTATCTTTTGTCGGAATAGACCTGGGTGGTCATGATACGGATGAAAAGATTCCTGTCAAAACATTTATTCAGGATATGGACAAACTTCTCAAGTATGGCGTGCAGACCGATGGTTCCAGCGTTGCCTTACCTAAAATCGCTGAACTTGGAAATGCAAAAGTCGATATTATTCCGGACTTATCTGTAAAATGGTATGTGGATTACAACTATAGAAATATAGACAGAACTGTGGGACTTCCGGTGGGAACACTTAGAATTCCATCGTTTTTGGTTCATAATGAAAATTTCCGGTGTGGCTCAAGATCAATTTTAAAAAATGCACTCACCCACATGAAAAAGGAAGTTTTTAATGCGATGAAGGAGCATCCCTATGTGTTTGATTATATAGAGGGGATAGATAGTGTAGATGAGATAGAAGATCTGATCGTTACCAGTGCAACCGAACTTGAATTTTGGGTCAAGACTCCCGATGACAAGGGGGACAGAGAGCAGCTTTTTATTGCACAGACACTGAAAGAACAGTACTGGAAGCGAACCTACGGTGAGGTTCGCACTGCACTGGAAGAGACCCTGACTGTTTTGGATTATTACGGCTTTGAAGTAGAAATGGGTCATAAAGAGGTAGGCGGTGTAAAGGCGAAGATGGGAACAGGCGGACATTACAATCATGTTATGGAGCAGCTTGAGATTGATTGGAAGTATTCAGATGCGATTCAGGCGGCAGACAATGAAAATCAGGTTAAGTATGTTGTTCGTGATATTTTCACCAAGTTCGGTCTTGATGTAACCTTTATGGCAAAACCCTTTGACGGAGTTGCAGGAAGTGGTGAACATACCCATATCGGACTTGCGGCAAAATTAAAAAATGGCAAAATCGTAAGTATATTTGCCCCTAAAGATATGAAAAAAGATTTCTTGAGTCCTTTGGGATTCGGTGCTTTGATGGGTATTCTGAAAAACTATGAGGTAATCAATCCATTTATAAGTGCCAGCAACGATTCATTAAATAGGCTGAAACCCGGTTATGAGGCTCCGGTTTGTATAGTGACTTCTTTGGGGAGAGGTGTGGACAAGCCATCCAGAAACAGAACTGTTCTTGTGGGGTTGATTAGAGAAACTGAAAATCCCATGGCTACGAGATTTGAACTGAGAGCACCCAGCCCGAAGAGCAATACATATCTGGTTTTAGCAACGGCATATATGGCTCTGGCAGACGGGATAAAGCATATACTGGCGGCAGAAAAGACCCCGGGAGAGCTTGAAAAATCTCTATCAAAGAGTTACGGCACAGAAGACTTCTATTTAGAAAAGTATAGGGAATACAGAAGCGAAGAGGATGTATTTGTATTCTATTCAGAAGATGATAGAGAAAAACTCTTTGGAAAGGCTCCTGCAACGGTTTGGGAAAATCTGAAAGCCTTTGACCTGAATCCGGAAAAAGTTGCAATACTCAAGGCGGGGAATGTGATTGGCGATAAAATACTTGAATCCTACAGGGCGCAGATTTTATCTCAGTGGAAACTTGAGCTTCATGACAGATTGATTCCTACCACAATGGATTTTGTTCGTTCATGCAGAAAGAAACATAGCGATGATGATTTCTCGGATTACGATATTAAGAACTGGATTGCAATTGATAAGATTAGACATGAAATCGGCAAAGACACGATTACAGAAAAATGTTTGCTGACCAGAGCAAAGGAAGCTTTGGACAATGAAGAGTACGAAAAAGCATCGGAGATTCAGCTGGAGATCAAAACTAAAGTTGCGGCATTAACGGCTCTTTATGATGTATATAAGAAAAACTTGTTGTAGATTTTGGAGTAGCACAGATTATGTTGGAGGTAGAAGATGTTAGATATCAAGAAACTCAGAGAAGATTTTGAGGGAATCAGAGAGAGAGTTGAATATAGAGGAAAAGGAGATTTCGGAATCAACAATATCAAAAAGTTTGATGAAGAAAGACGCAGTATTCTTGCAGAAGTTGAGGCTATGAAACATAGACAGAATACTGTTTCAAGAGAAATCCCCAAGCTGAAAAAAGCAGGAGAGGATACTTCTGAAATAATGGCGGAAATGAAGACCCTGTCGGGTAAAATTAAAGAACTTTCCGGTAAGCTTTCCGAGATAGAAGAAAACCTTAAAGATGCCCTGCTTAATGTTCCAAATACGCCGGCAGAGGGCGTTCCCTTTGGAAAAGACGATGAGGATAATGTGGAAGTCCGTAAATTTGGAGAACCTACAAAGTTTCAGTTTGAACCCAAGGCTCACTGGGACATTGGAGAAGATTTGGATATTCTCGATTTTCAGAGAGCAGCCAAGGTTTCCGGTGCCAGATTTACCGTTTACAGGGGCTTAGGAGCAAGACTGGAAAGGGCAATTGCATGCTTTATGCTTGATTTACACACGATAGAGCAAGATTATACGGAAATTATACCACCGTATATGGTTAACAGGGATTCAATGATTGGAACCGGACAACTTCCTAAGTTTGAAGATGATATGTTCTACATTCCGCAGAAGGATTTTTTCTTGATTCCTACAGCAGAAGTTCCTATTACGAACCTTCGTGCCGGTGAAATACTGGATGAAGAAGAACTTCCTGTTCACTACACGGCATTCACACCTTGCTTCCGTGCAGAGGCAGGTTCTGCAGGCAGAGATACCAGAGGAATTATCAGGCAGCATCAGTTCAACAAAGTTGAGTTGGTTAAATTCACGAAGCCTGAGAGTTCTTGGGATGCCCTTGAAAAACTGACTAATGATGCGGAAGAAGTTCTGATACAGCTTGGAATTCCGTACAGAGTAGTAAAATTAAGTTCAGGAGATCTTGGGTTCTCATCGGCGATGACATACGACATAGAGGTTTGGATGCCAAGCTATAACAGATATGTTGAGATTTCATCCTGCTCCAATTTCCTTGATTTTCAGGCAAGAAGAGCCAATATCAGATTTAGAAGAGATGGGGGGAAACCTGAATTTGTTCATACATTAAACGGTTCGGGGCTCGCAGTGGGTCGTACTACAGCTGCAATTTTAGAGAATTTTCAACAGGAAGACGGAAGTGTAGTAATTCCGGAAGTGCTTAGAAAGTATATGGGTGGTATAGAAAAAATTAAAAAATAGAATTTGTAATGTCCTGTATACAAAGATGACAAGACTTGAAGACTTATGTTTATAATTTCATTTGGGTGATGGGATATGAGAAACTTTTTTGGAAAAATATTTAATGGTATATTTAATCGTTTCACGATAACTGCTTTGTTCATATTGCTGCAGCTGTTTTATTTGTGCACTATGATTTTTGAGCTGGTTAATTATGCGGATTGGGTTGGCTTCATTTTTAAAGGAGTAACTGTGATTTCGGCAATTTATATCGTTTGGCGAGATTATAATCCGGCTTATAAAATAGGCTGGATTATTTTAATTGCAGTTTTTCCGATACTCGGCGGTGCCTTATATATTATGTTTGGTAACAAACGACCCGGTAAGGGGATAAAGAAAAAGATTGATCCTATAGAAAATTCCCATAGATTTTATTTGAGACAAAAAGATGATATTGAGAAAATTTGTAAAGATGTCAGGAGAGCAGCGACTATTGATTATATAAGCAAAGAGGGTATTTATCCTGCCTGGAGCGGAACTTCAAGCAAGTATTTTGAACGTGGAGAGAGATTTTTTGATTCTATGATTGATGATATGAAAAATGCAAAGCACTTTATTTTTCTGGAATACTTCATCATAAAAAAAGGAAAACTTTGGAATGAGATATATGAGATTTTGCAATCAAAGGCGAAAGAGGGAGTGGAAATTCGTATAATATACGATGACATAGGTTCAATCAATCATTTGCCCATGAATTTTGTAAAGACGCTGAAAAAAGATGGTATCGAAGTGGTCGTGTTTAATCCCATGAAACCTTTTTTGTCACTGGTTTACAACAATAGAGATCATAGAAAAATCTGTATAATAGATGGATATATAGGCTACAACGGCGGTGCAAATATAGGGGATGAATATGTTAATCTGACCTCAAAATTAGGTCACTGGAAGGATAGCGGCATCAGACTGGAGGGCAATGCAGTATGGAACCTAACCGTGATGTTTTTGAATATGTGGAACTCCTTTAGAAAAACAGAGGATAATTATGAACCCTACGGAGTGCATGTTCACCATAAAGAGCCTTTCCAAAGCGATGGAGTCGTTCAGCCGTTTTCAGATACGCCTTTGGATGAAGAGAATCTCAGTGAAAATGTTTATCTTGAAATTCTAAACAGTGCTAAAAACTATGTGTACATATACACGCCATATTTAATTATTGATAATGAAATGGAGACGGCACTTAAGCTGGCGGCAAAACGGGGTGTGGATGTTAGAATTGTAACTCCGGGAATTCCGGATAAGAAGGTAGTATTCTTTCTGTCGCGGTCGTATTACGGAAATTTAATTCATGCCGGGGTTAAAATTTATGAATATGTGCTGGGGTTCATACATGCAAAGAGTTTTGTCAGTGATGATAAGGTGGCTGTAGTCGGAACTATTAATATTGATTATAGGAGTCTGTATCTTCACTTTGAGTGTGGAACATTTCTTGCCGAAAGCAGCACAATAAAAGACATCAGAGAAGATTATGAGAAAACCTTTAAAATATCCCGTGAAATTACTGAAAGTGTTTTGGAGGGAAAATGGTTTGATACAGCTATTGCAGCTATTTTGAGAGTATTCAGCCCGATCGTATAAATACCGGAAATTATACATGCAGACAGTGAAGATCGCAACGGATAAATTACATTAGACAAAATGAAGAAATAAGTTCAATTTATGATTGAGGAAAAGATAAATGGATAAATCAATTTCGACTTTTTTAATGAGACACAGAAAAAAGGATACGGTTTCATTTCATATGCCGGGACACAAGGGGAGCAGAATATTTAAGAAATTGGGCTACAGCCGGTTTCTCAGCAATATGGCAGACTTTGATATTACCGAAATAGATGGGGCAGATAATCTTTTCAAGCCTGAATCTATAATTCGTGAAACCATGAATAAGTACAGAGAGATATATGGAAGCTGCGAAACTTATCTTTTGGTTAACGGCTCCACCGGAGGGCTTATAGCCTCAATTATGACCTGTGCAGCTAGGGGAGAACAGGTTATCATGGCAAGAAATTGCCACAAATCGATTTTTGCCGGAGTTGAAATGGCAGGTGCACAGCCGGTTTACATCAAGCCGGAGTTGATTGAAAATGCCGGAATAACAGGTGAAGTTACAAAGACTGAGGTGGCAAAGGCTATAAGGGAAAATCCGGAAGCAAAGGTACTTATTTTACCGAGCCCTAATTACTACGGAATTTGCAGTGATATAGAGGCCATATCAAAACTTTGCCATGATAAGAACATTATTTTAATCGTGGATCAGGCTCACGGTGCACACCTCAAGCCCTTTGAAAAGTATCTTAAAAACGGACTGCTACCGAAATCAGCAGAATCACAAGGCGCGGATATTGTTATCAACAGCACGCACAAAACTCTGTGCACATTTACCCAATCTGCTATTTTAAATGTAGTGAATCCCGAGATTGACCTTGATGTTTTGGAGGGCAATTTGCAGAAAATGGAGAGCAGCAGTCCCTCGTATCTTCTGATGTGTTCTTTGGATGTGAATGCAGACATAATTTTGAAACATGGCAATGAGCTTTTTAAGACATGGATGGACAATTTAACATTCTTTTACAAAAAAGTTTCCAAAATTGACGGAATTTCAGTGGTCAAAAATAACATGCTGGATTTTTCAAAGATAAATTTGGATGCCTTGCCTTTAGGCTATGATGGATATGAGCTGGAAAAACATCTGACAGATGCAGGGATTTTCCCGGAACTTACCGCAGGAAATCTGGTTATGTGTATGACAGGAATCGGTAACGACAGAAGTGATTTTGAAAGACTACTGGATGCTTTGGGGACTTTGGAAAGCAGGTCAAAATCTAAATATACTTCAGATAGAGAAATACCGACGTCTGAAAAATTTTTGGAGAAAGGCACATTCAAGCCTGAAAGCTATTTGGGAAAGGGCATAACTAAATCTGTGATTTCTTTGAATAAAGAAACGGCAGGGGTAAAGACTAAGAGTCTGGCGGATATTATGAGATTGAATCCGGATAAAACAGATATTCCCCGTCACAAAAAATCAGTGAAGCTTGAGGATGCAGCAGGGAAAGTGTGCGCATTGCCGATAGTTCCATATCCGCCGGGAATCCCTGTAATCTGCCCCGGGGAAAAATTTACTCGGGAGATTGTTGATTATCTGATAGATCTCTATGGGAGAGGGGAGAAGATAATTGGAATAAGTCCCGAAAAGAAGGTGTCAGTGGGATTAGATAATAGCGATGATTAGGGACAGTACACCGTCTCAAGACCTATTTTACCGAGGGAATAAAAATCGGGTGAGGAAGAGGTCAGGCAAAGGAAGCATTTAAGGCTGCGAGATGTTTTTACCTATAGTACAGGTGATTAGTTTGAAAGCAATTTAATTTGATAAAAATCTAACGACAAAATCGACTCACCCAAAAAAAACTTTTTTTTGTTTTAAAAAGTTTATTTTGGGTAGTGCTTTTTGTACAGTCACGGTGTATAATTTATCCGTATGATTATATGGAATAATTGGAATAAATTTTAGAAAGGAAGGTTTCAATATGAGTTCTAATGCAAAACATTTGCATAGCATTGACGCAGGTCACTATAAGAATACGGCCGGTCGTGAAACCGAGGTGATGCCAATTCCTGATATTGTTAAGATTTCCATGTCTCAGCATATCGGAGCACCATGTCAGCCACAGATTAAGAGGGGCGACGAGGTGAAGGTTGGTCAGATTATCGGAGATACGGAAGCTTTTGTAAGCTCTCCTATTCACTCAAGTGTTTCCGGTAAGGTCACCGGTATCGAGACACAGCGTAATGCAATGGGTGGAAATGACACACTGGTTGTTATAGAAACTGACAAGAAACAAGAGTTGGCAGAAGATATTAAAACTCCGGAAGTTACTGATTTGGCAAGTTTTGTTGCAGCCACAAGAGCAAGCGGTCTTGTCGGTTTGGGAGGAGCGTCTTTTCCGACACACATTAAGTTCAATCCGAAGAACAGAGATGAGGTTAAATCTCTGATTATCAACGGTGCCGAGTGCGAACCCTTCATCACTTCCGACCACAGGACAATGTTAGAAGATGCACAGAATGTCATCGATGGAGCATTGGCAGTAATGAAATATTTGGAACTTGAAGATTGCTATATAGGAATCGAGGATAACAAGAAAGATGCTATTGCAAACTTCAACAAGTTATTTGAGGAACAGGGTCTTTCAAACATGCATACTTTTGAGCTTCAGGCTCGTTATCCGAAAGGAGCTGAGAGGGTTCTGATTTACGAAATAACAGGCAAGCACTGTCCTGCAGGGGTACTTCCGGCGGATTTGGGTGTTATCGTTTCCAATGTTACATCAATTGCATTTCTCGGTCAGTATCTGAAGGACGGCATTCCTCTGATTAAGAAGAGAATGACCGTTGACGGCGATTCTGTTTCCGAGCCTAAGAACATTATTGCACCAATCGGAGCTCAGATTCATGATATTGTTGAGTTCTGTGGAGGATATAAGGAAGACCCGAATAAGATTTTAATGGGCGGTCCTATGATGGGGAGAGCCATTTTCTCCGATGAAATGCCGGTTGTAAAGAACAATAACGCAATTTTGGCTTTCTCTGAAAAACAGGCTTATATTCCGGAAGAAACAGCTTGTATTAACTGCGGCAGATGTCATCAAGCCTGTCCTTTTGACCTTTTGCCTACAGCTTATGCAGATGCGTGGGAGAGAAAAGATGCCCAGGCTCTTTCGGATTTACAGGTTATGCAGTGTATGGAATGTGGAAGCTGCTCATTCGTATGTCCTGCAAGAAGACCTTTGGCTTTCATAAACAAGCTTGGAAAAGGAATGGTAAAGGAGGCTGGAATTAAGTAATGGATAAGAAAACTTATTATAATAATTTGACAGTATCCTCATCACCACATTTGGTAACGGCTTTGGATACACAGAAAACAATGATGATGGTTCTGATTGCACTGGTTCCATCCCTCGTAATGAGTGTAGTTGTTTTCGGAATCAGACCTATCATACTGACAGCGGTATGTATGGCCGCAAGCGCATTCTTTGAATACGCATACAATAAATTAATGAAGAAGACAAGCACGGTTCAGGATTTAAGCGCCTGCGTAACCGGTGCTATTCTGGCTATGAACCTGCCGTCGAACTTTCCATATTGGATGGCAATTATCGGCTGCTTTACTGCAATCGTAGTTGTAAAGGGGATTTATGGCGGATTGGGAAGAAACATTGCAAACCCCGCTATTGTAGGTCGTATAGTTCTCCTGCTTTCATTTACGACTCAGATGACAACATGGCCGGTTCCTAAACAGGCGGCCTCTGATGCGGTGACAGGACCTACAGCTCTCGGAATTCTCAGTGAAATCGCAAAAGGCAAGCCGGGAACACTTCCTTCCAACATGGATTTATTCTTAGGATATGTTGGAGGCTCAATGGGGGAAGTAAGTGCAGTCGCTATTTTAATCGGCGGAGCATTCCTGATATGGAAGAAAATCATCTCTCCTATCATTCCGGTTTCATTTATCGCATCCGTATTCCTGTTTGCATTGGCATATTACGGAATTAAGGGAGGCGATTACAATGCTGTTCAGATGGCAGTGTTCCATGTTTGTGCCGGAGGAGTTATGTTCGGTGCATTCTTCTGTGCAACTGACTATGTTACATCCCCTATCATGAACAAGGGCAGACTTATTTTCGGTATCGGATGCGGTGTGATTACCATGGTGATTCGTATCTGGTGTAACTATCCGGAAGGCGTATCCTTTGCAATTTTATTCATGAATATGATGACTCCGCTAATAGATAAAGTTGTCATTAAGAGAACTTATGGAGGTGCAAAGAAAAATGAAAAGTAATACATACAAAGAATATATTGCACCTGTTGTAGTTTTGGTTTGTATCTGTTTGGCTGTAACTGCTGCGTTGGCACTGGTTTACGGTATTACAGATCCGATTATCAAAAAAAATTCAAAGGCTACAGCAGATAAGACAAGAACAGAACTCTTAAAAGATGCCGATTCTTTTACAGAATACAAGGGCAAACTTGTGGTAGAACAGCCGGGTGCAGTCTATGTAAAAGATGTTTATGTGGCAAATAATAAAGCAGGCTTTGTCGCTACCTGTGTAACAAAGTCCTTCGGTGGAGAACTTACGATGATGGTAGGCGTTGACAAGAATGGTGCTGTTACAGGAGTTGAGGTGACAAACCACTCAGATACACCGGGTCTTGGAACAAAAGACTTTGATTCCGGTTACCTGAAGCAGTACAAAGGTCTTAAGGCACTTAAGGCAACAAATGTAAAAGATGATGGACAGATTAAATTCATCACCGGTGCATCTGTTTCCGGAAGTGCGATTCACTATGGTGTTTATGCGGCACTTCATCAGTATAAGGAAATGGGAGGTGTGAAATAATGGGAAAACAGAGTAGATTAAAGATTTTGCTGAACGGTCTCATTAAGGAAAACCCGGTACTTGTACTTGTGCTTGGAACCTGTCCGACCCTTGCGGTAACAACTTCTGTGGTGAATGGTGTCGGCATGGGCATTTCAGCCATGGCGGTGCTTATTTGTTCAAATGTGGTGATTTCTATGCTGAGGAATATCATTCCGGATAAAGTAAGAATCCCCTGTTATATTGTTGTAATCGCCGGATTCGTAACAGTGGTGCAGTTGCTGCTTCAGGCTTATGTACCGGCACTGTACGCATCACTTGGATTATTTATCCCGTTGATTGTAGTAAACTGTATCATCTTAGGTCGTGCTGAGATGTTTGCAAACAAAAATACTGTATTTGATTCTGTTTTGGACGGAATCGGAATGGGCCTCGGTTTTACCTTTGCACTATTCCTAATGGGTTCAATGAGAGAACTTCTGGGAAACGGAACATGGCTTGGATTCCATGTGTTTGACAAATACATTCCGGGAATGGGACTGTTTAATCTGGCTCCCGGCGGATTTTTCTCGTATGCAGTAATCATGGCAGCTGTAACTTATTTCGTTGCTAAGAAAGGAGCTAAGTAATCATGCTGAACAGTTTGATCGTAATAATCATAAGTATGGTACTCGTAAGCAACTATCCTTTGGCACAGTTCCTCGGAATTTGTCCTTTCTTAGGAGTATCAAAAGACCTGGATTCCGCAAAAGGAATGGGTATTGCCGTTACTTTCGTAATGGTACTTGCAACAGCAGCAACATGGCCTATAATGCAGCTGCTATTCAAATTTAATCTTGCATACCTTCAGACAGTAGTATTCATTTTGGTAATTGCTGCCCTTGTACAGCTGGTAGAAATGTTTATGAAAAAGAGTATGCCTGCACTTTACAAGTCACTTGGAGTATTCCTGCCTCTTATCACAACAAACTGTGCGGTACTGGGAGTTTGTATCAAAAATATTGATAATAACTATAACTATATCCAAGCTCTTGTAAACTCGTTTGGTGCAGGGATAGGTTTTCTGCTTGCTATGGTAATCATGGCAGGTGTTAGAAGCAAGCTGGTTGACGAAAGCAGAATGCCTGTTTCTTTTAGAGGAGTACCTATCACATTAGTTACTGCTGCAATCCTTGCTTTGAGCTTTATGGGCTTTCAAGGAATGGTATCATAGGATGGAGGCGAACTAAATGAATCCAATAGTATTGGCAATATTAGTTGTAGTGGCGATTGGTCTTATAGCAGCATGCATCTTGAGTTTTGCTTCAAAGGTGTTCTTTGTGCCCGTAGATGAAAGATTTTCCCTACTTCGTGCGGAACTTCCGGGAGCTAACTGCGGAGGATGCGGCTTTGCCGGATGCGATGACTACGCTAACGCTTTAGTAGAAGATGATGAATTATCATGTACCAAGTGTCCTGTAGGAGGACCTTCTGTTGCAGAGAAACTGGCAGAGATTCTTGGAAAATCAGCAGGTGCAGAGGATAAGAAACTTGCAGTTGTAATGTGTAACGGAACCACAGAAGCTGCAAAGAAACTCATGCAGTATAACGATATTCAGACCTGTAAGGCTGCAAAAACGCTTTTCGGCGGAATGAATGCATGTCCTTATGGATGTATGAGTTTAGGTGACTGTGTTGCAGCCTGTGATTTTGACGCAATTCATGTTGAAGACGGTGTTGCGACCGTTGATAAAGAAAAGTGCGTTGCATGTGGAGCATGTGCAGAGGCATGTCCAAACAACTTAATCAGAATCAGCCCGGCTAAGAATGTTGTTATCGTTAAGTGTCACAATACAGATAAGGGCGGAGTTGCAAGAAAAGCTTGTGATAATGCTTGTATCGGATGTAGGAAATGTACAACGGTATGTAAGTTCGATGCAATTCATGTCGAAGACAACCTGGCTTATATCGATCCTGAAAAGTGTAAGAACTGCGGAGCATGTGCAAGGGTTTGCCCAACAGGTGCAATCCACAATGAGCGCGTAAGAAAAACTCCGGCAGTGGACCCTGCAAAAATAGAAGCAGCCAAAAAAGCTGCGGCGGCTAAAAAAGCTGCTGAGGCACAGAAGGCTGCAGGTGCGGAAAATGTGGAAGCCCCTAAGGCTGAAGCAAAGCCGGCACAGGAAAAGGCTTCGAAAGCTGAAGAAGAATAGTATAAAAGTTATTTGAGCGGGAGGCTTTGCCTTCCGCTTTTGTAATCTTTTGTAATATAGAGGATTAGAAAATGAAAGATAATCGTAAAAACATCCAAAAATATAAACCTTTACCTCAGATTATTTTGGCCTCACAATCGCCGAGAAGAAAGGAAATACTTGAAGTGCACGGTCATAAACCTGTAATTGTTCCGGCTTATGTTGATGAGATCGTTCCCCCCGGCATGAGTCCGAAAGATGCCACAATATATCTGGCGTTGAAGAAAGGAAGGTTTGTGTTGGGAAATTACCCGGATATATTTTCAGGCGTAGAAGTGATAATAGCGTCCGATACGATAGTTTACAAAGATACTATTTTGGGAAAGCCGGCAGATGAAAGTGAAACAAGAAAAATGATAAAAAAACTTCGTGGGACTTCTCATGAAGTTATTACAGGAGTTGCCTTGATTGAAGCCGGCACAGGTCGTGAGTGCTGTTTTCATGAAACCACCAAAGTATTCTGCAGGAATATGAGCGATGATGAAGTGGAAGAATATATAAGCACAAAAGAACCTTACGATAAGGCAGGAGGCTATGGCATACAGGGAATTTTCGGAAAATATATAGATCATATAGAAGGTGATTACGAAAATGTGGTGGGCCTGCCGTATCAAAGGTTAAAAGTAGAGCTTGTTAGATTTCTTGAAGAAAGTATTTTATAAATTATCTTTATCAAAATTGTCTCCGTGAAAAGGAATAATTGCTATGATACTTTATATAGTAGCACACGGTTTTTTGAAGGATTTATTATTGAAAAAATGTTTTTAAAATGCAAGTTGAATGGTAAGGAGTTTCCTGTGAAAACGGATAGAATTTTAGAAATAATAATATATTTACTTAATCATGATAGTGTAACTGCCGCTTATTTAGCAAAGCACTTTGGAGTTTCCATAAGAACGATACAAAGAGATATGATCTGTATATCAAATATAGGAATCCCTATATTTTCATTGAATGGAAAAAATGGTGGCTATTCTATTATGAAGAACTATAAGATAAAGAATATGAACATCCGTAATAATGAACAATATCTCATTATCAAGGCTTTAGAGAGTCTTGCTACTTCTTATTCAAGCAATGCTTTGAATTCACTTATTGAAAAATATAATGCCATAATTGAAAAAGAAGGAGGGAAAAAAATATTTTGGGATTTTAGTGTTACAAAGGAAAATTCTAAAGTGCAGAGTATGAATAATATTTTAGAAGAGGCAATTGATAATAGAAATTATATTAGTTTTGCTTATAAAAATGCACAAGGAAAGAAAAGCCGGCAACATGTAGAACCATTGGCAATTCACTACAAATGGTACGCATGGTATTTGTTTACATATTCAAAAACTCAGGATAAGTATAAAACTTTCAAGGTAGCGAGAATAAAAAATCTTGTTATAGATAAGGAAAAATCCATAACAAAACATGAGAATGTGAAGGTTCTTATGCAAAAATCGGAGCAGGAGTATTACGATACTTGTATCTGCATTGAGGCTGAATTTTTGAATGACGAATGTGAACTGATAGAAGAGTACTTTCCGGATTGCCCTATAGAAAATATTTCGACGGAGCTGTGCAGGGTAACAATTCGTGTTCCGGCGAAAGAACGATTATGGCAGGCTTTATTATTAAGTTTCGGGAATCGTATAAAAATAATATCTCCCCGTGATTATAGAAATGAGCTGATAAGAACAGCTCAAAATTTTTTATCTAATTATGACATATAGTTGTCGTGCCAATATGATATATTAAGTATATGAGAAAATATATAAGAAATGGGGTTTTAAGTTGATAAAATATCTTTCCATTATTAAATCTTATTTTAAAGGTTCCTTGATGAATCAAATAGAATATAAGTTTAATTTTATTACAGGGGGAACCTTTGAGCTTATGTGGATGATAATGTATATCATATTTATAGATGTATTATTCCTTCATACAGAAAGTATAAATGGTTGGAATGAATATCGAATGCTTTTATTAACCTTTCAAGGTGGTTTGATGGATTCTATTTTTACATTTTGCATTGTTCCGGGATTAAAAAGATTGCCTGAAATGATAAATAGAGGAACTTTGGATTTTATTTTATTAAAACCAATTAACAAGAGGTTTAATATATCATTTAATGAATTTGATGTACCGCAGATTAAAAATATTCTAATCAATATTTTTGGAATCGTATATTGCGTGGTAAAGTTGAAAATTGAAATAATGCCGACAAACTTTATTCTGTATTTAATATTATCTGTCAATGGATTCTTTATTATATATTCTATTATGTTTATCCTAATGTCACTAGCATTTTGGTTTATGAGAATGGACATAGTTATGGGGATAGGTTCCGAGTTAATTACCATCGGTAATAAACCTATAGTTATATATCCAAATATAGTGCAAAAAATTCTTATATATGTTGTACCTATTCTAGTGTGCTTCAATTTTCCAATTTTATATTTAGTAGATGGATTAGAAAAATTTTTTATATCATATTCTTTATTTTCAGGTATACTTGTTTTTCTTATATCAAATTGGATTTTTCGTAGAGGATTAAGGAGGTATGTAAGTGCAGGGAGCTAAGAATATTATTAAAGCAGACTCAGTTTATAAAGAATATGCTTATTATAAGAAAGATGCCGGGTTAAAAGGAAGTATAAAAAATTTGTTTCATAGAGAAAAACTTTTTAAGAATGCTGTAAGAAATCTTTCTTTTGAGGCTTTAGAAGGAGAAATTGTAGGACTAATAGGCTTGAATGGAGCAGGAAAAACTACAACCCTTAAAATGTTATCAGGGTTGATTTTACCAACTCGGGGAGAAATCTCTGTTTTAGGATATAGACCATTCGACAAGAAGAAAGAATATTTGAAGCAGATTTCAATGATTATGGGAAATAAAAGCCAGTTATGGTGGGATTTACCGGCATTAGATTCCTTTGAATTAAATAAAACCATTTATGAAATAGAGGAAGAGACATATAGAGAAACCTTGAACTTAATGGTGGATACCTTGAATGTTGCAGGACAATTAAATACACAGGTTAGACGATTATCTCTCGGTGAGCGAATGAAAATGGAACTTATAGCGGCTCTGATCCATAACCCTAAAGTTATTTTTCTCGATGAACCTACCATAGGGCTGGATGTAATTACTCAATATCACATAAGAGAATTTTTGAAATTTTACTGTAAAGAGTATGGGACTACAATTATTCTTACGAGTCATAACTTTAATGATATTATTTCATTGTGTGATTCGTTGGTTCTCATAAATAAAGGGGAAAAGATATATTCTGATACCTTTCATAATTTTAAAAATAAGTTTCTCAATGAGAAAGTATTTATTTTGAAATTCAAAAAAAAGAATGCAGAGGAATTTATTAAGAATATAAATAACAGCATGGATTTTGCTGCTGAGCAATTAAGTGAAGACACTGTGAAAATAATAACAAGTTCGGATACAAGCTTAGATGTTTTAAAAAATATATCGAAAGATTTTCTAAAGGAATTGAACGATATAAATATTGAAAATATAAGCATGGACGATGTAATTAGAAAGATATATCGGTAATAAAAAGATGGAGATTAATATGCAAAAATACTTTGAGATTTTCAAGACAGCTTTAAGTAATCAGTTGGAATACAGAATAAATTTTATTTCATCATTTGTTTTTTCACTTATACCGTTCGGGGTAAATACCTTGCTGTGGTTGGCGGTTGCAATTAAAAATGGTAGCATGCTGTTGGGCATAAATGAAATAATCAGTTATTATTTCGTCACTTTAATTGTGAGTAATATTACATTAACATCTTCAGTTTTCAAAATATCTGATGACATTAGACTGGGGGAATTAAGTAAATATATCATAAAACCATATAACTATACTTTATATCAACTTATGATAGATATGCCGCAACGAATAATTTTTATTACAATGAATGGAATACCAATCTTGATAATATATGGGTTATTATCAAAGTATATATGCTTTTCGCTGAATGTTGAAAAAATCTTTATGGCTATAATTCTATTACTTGTGGGATATCTCATAAATTTTTTAATAGATTTTTTTATTGCCTTATATAGTTTTTATTTTTCCAGAGTATCGTCACTTTATACTTCACTTAAAGTTATCAGAAATATTTTTGCAGGTGTAATTTTCCCTCTTGTTATGTTGCCGTCTGATATTTTGTATATTTTTAAAATACTGCCATTTGCATATACAAGCTATATTCCCACGATGTTTTTGATAAAGGAAATACCTGTTAAAATTGCGTTGGAGCAGATGATAACAGGGTTAATTTGGTTATTGGTTTTAATAATGGGCACCACGGCATTATGGAAAAAAGGAATAAAAAAATATTGTGCATTTGGAGGTTAAATCACATGTGTCTAAAATGTCGATATACAAATATAAGAATGCAGAAAAACTGACTAGGCAAAGAAATTTTCAAAAAATGTATTCGAGATTGCTTAGGTTTATTTAATTCATTGCCGTGAAAATATTCGGGAATTGATTCGCATGTCAACATATGAATATTACTTAGCTTATTGAACGGAGTTTTTTAGAAAGTAGCTTTAAAATTTTTATTTCGTATTCATTTTTGCATCGTACTCGCTTTTGAGCATTGAATAAATAATCTGATCTAAGTAACCCCGGTGGCTTAAGTAGTTTTCTCTCAATACGCCGTCACTATGCATCCCAAGTTTTTCATAGAGTTTGATTCCTATATTGTTATCGGGATAAACATCCAGCCAGAAACGGTTGATGTTCAGTTTTGTGAAAGCGTACTCAAATAATTTTTCCATAACTTCAGTACCGTATCCTATGCCTTTTTTGTCTATGGCAATTCTCCGTAACTCAAGAACATTGGAAGATCTATTCAGGCGTATAAGTGCATATCCTATGATCCCCATGTCTGTTTTTTATTTCTGTTTGAAATAATGTTTTCATTCTTTTCCCGCTTTCGTATATACCTTTTATGAATATATTTATTGAAATACAAATGAATTATAAATTGATTTCTCCTTCTGCCAAAATTACTGCATTTCCACCAACTTTGATTTTGTATTTGCCGTCACTTAAACGGATGCTTGCCTTAATTATAGAAGGTCTGTCCATTGCTTCCCCCTGTGAGAAGATAACTTCTGAATTATTTTCAATTAAATTATTCTTATACAGATAATATGTCAATGCTCCGCTTGAAGTTCCCGTTGCAGCCTCCTCGTCTATATCATAAAGGGGTGCAAAATTTCTTGTGTGGGCAGTGATACCTTTTTCCCGGGAAATTGAGAAGGCATGTACACCGGTAACCTGATATTTTTCTGACAGAACAGCAAGTGCTTTCATGTCAGGTGCCATTGCATTTAGAGCTTCTTTAGATGAAACCGGCACCATTATATCGGGAAGTCCGGTTGATATCATTTCAGGCAGCAGTTTTGTAGTTTTTTCATATTTTGTTCCTAATACATCATAGAGTTCTTTTAGGGAGTTTTCGTCTGATATGGTTAGAAGCTCTCTGGGTTCAGCCATATCCATCATTACATATCCGCTTCCCACTTCTACTTCTAAATCGCCTGCTAGGGTATGATTGATACATGTATCTTCTTTTTTTATGATTCCCAGATGAGCTAAAGCACAGAAAGCTCCCACTGTTGCATGACCGCAAAGATCAACCTCCGCAGCAGGTGTAAAGTATCTTATTTTGAATTCATTATTATTCATTATGGAAATAAATGCGGTTTCGGAGTACCTGAGTTCTGCCGCTGTTTTGACCATGAGTTCATCTGAAGGAAAGTCAGAACCTTTCGGAAGGATAACAATACCTGCAGGATTACCACCGAATAATTTTTCAGAAAAAGCGTCTACTATTAAAAATTTCATCTTTATACCTCCCGGTTATTTTTTGTCTTTGTCATTTATAATTGTTAATCTTAATTTCCATTATTTCATTATGTATTGCATCTTCTGTACGGATTTTACCATAACTGAGTATGCTTATATTTTAGGTTACTGTTATCATAATTTAAATTGTCCTCCGGTACCTGTCAACAGACATTTTTTTCCAAATACCGCCTTCATCATGCAGACGGCATCAAGACCGGTACAGTGAAGCGGCACAACATATGAAGGATTCTCATTCATAAGCTTGTTTATGACTTTGCCACGCATCGTATTATCTGCCCCTATGAGGTGCATACCTGCAACGACGGCATACAGAGGGTGTTCCGGAAATAAATTTTTCCCGTATTCCACTGCGGCGATTATCCCTTTATGACTGCACCCTGAGAATAATGTTATTCCTTTATCAATGTCAAGTATGCCGAGAAACTGTTCATGGGACATGGTGTCGGGAATAAGCTGCTGTTTGGTCACACATTTATCACCGATCATCTTCGGATTTGAAATTCGGTAGAATTTCTCCACAGGTTTGAAATTCGGAATATCCGGGATAGTCCCTGAGACTACGATATTATCTGAAAGCCGAACCGGACCATCTGTGAAATATAATCGGTCTTTATATGGCTCAAGCTCCTTTTTATTCCATAGGATACCGCAGTTGTAGTTATCGATTTGACCATTCATTTCACCGTAAGTAATGCCGAAAGCATCTTTATGCACATAAACAGGAGCTTTGTCGTTTTTTTGAAAGAAAGCAAGCAGCCCGCCTGTATGGTCGAAATGACCGTGAGAGATTATACAGGCATCCACCTTGGACAGGTCAACTCCCTTGACCTTAGCATTTTCAATCATCATGGGAGAAGCTCCGGTATCAAAGAGCAGTGTCATTTCATCTGTTTCGATATACAGTGCAAGTCCCCATTCGCCCTTACATATAGGATCTTTTACATAGTTTTCTGCAAGTATTATTACCTTAATCATAGTGTGGATCCTCCCGGAAATCTTTTTTCATAAGACAATATTATGTCAGCTTTTTATTTTAAACTGTTTAAAAGTTGAGAACGAAGCGAAATAGGCAGGAATATTCGACCCCACTATAATAGTACGCAGGTTTATAGATTAAAACAAGTCTTTTTTTAATTTACAAGTAATGATAGAATAAAAGGCAAGGATAAAAGGCAAGGATAAAAATGCTGAAGCGAATTGCAAAGAATTTTAGAAATAGAATGCTGAAAGAGGAATAGCTTAAGCAAGAAGGAATAGAGAGTATGAATAAAGCTATTAAAATTTGAAAAGATATAGTTTCAGTTGCTCAAGTTTATTAAAGCAATATGAAAATTATTTGAAATTGAAAATATATAACACCAATTCAGGCTAACCCAAATCTTTATCAACTATATGGTATAAAAATGACCGAATAGAATATACAAGTTGCAAATCTGATGCTATACTGAATGCGTTAGTGATATCTAACTAAAAGGATGTTAGAAAGGATTATACTACTATGAGCAAACAGAAATCAAGGAATAGGTTGAACGGAAAAGACTTTATAAATATTGGTATTTATACAGCCATTTACTTTGTGATTTCGATAGCATTAGCCATGACGGGACTTATCCCAATCTTTCTCATCTTGTTATCTTCCATGATCGGCATAGTCGGCGGTATACCATTTATGTTGTTCCTTACCAAGGTGAAAAAACCCGGCATGATTCTCATCATGAGTACAATCATGGGTATTTTGATGTTTGTTACCGGCATGACATGGATGCCTATCCCCTTTTCTGGCCTGACGGGGCTGATTTGTGAGTTAATTTATCGTGGCGGGAATTACAAAAACATGAAGGCGGCAATTTTGACTGCTGGGGCATTCCCCCTCTGGGCCTGTGGTAACTATTTGCCGTTATTCTTGCAGAGAACACAGTATTTCGCTGAGAGATCAAGCTATGGACAAGAGTATGTGGATGCAGTCATGAAATACACACCGAACTTTATGTTTTTCGTCCTTCTCATTACAACTTTCGTTTGCGGCATCATCGGTGGTTTTATCGGAAAAGCTCTCCTGAAGAAGCACTTTGAGAGGGCCGGTATTGTATGAGTGATGATATCTGGATGCCATCTAAGAAAAAGAGTCTGCTAGACCCAAGGACAAAACTACTTCTGATTTTCGTAGAAGCAGTTCTTGTCCTTGCATCAATGGGAGGAGAGCATCTTTTTTGGTTTCGGACGGTGTTTGCCGTTATACCCTTTTGGCTGCTTGTTACAGCAAAACGATACAAGACTTGTACCATAGGGATGGTTGCACTTGGAATTATATATGTTTTGGAATATGCGGTCTTCCCCTATGTGAGAGGTCTACTCGCAAGCATTCTACTGATTGTGATTATGATTGTAGGGAGGTTTTTTCCTGCTTATCTGACGGGAGTATATGTCATCAATACTACTACAGTCAGTGAATTTAAGGCAGCTATGGATAAACTTCATATGCCAGACTCACTGACAATCCCGATGTGTGTTATGTTTCGGTTTTTCCCAACAATTCGTGAGGAAAACGATTCGATTCGCGCTGCTATGAAAATGCGCGGTATCCGTTTCGGTGGCGGTAAAGCCGGGAAAATGCTGGAATACCGCATTGTTCCCATGATTACCTGTACTGCGAAGATTGGAGAAGAGCTGTCCGCATCGGCACTCACGAGAGGACTTGGAAAACAGAAAAAACGGACAAATATTTGCCACATTGGGTTCGGTTGGGCGGACTGGACTTTCTTTCTGCTTGTTATAGCAGTTGCAGTATATTGGATATTGGGGGTGTTCGCATGATTGAGTTTGAAAATATAAGTTTCTTCTATGATACGACCCCTGAAGAGAAAAGCCTTAGGGACTTTTCTTTGACTGTGAGCGATGGAGAGTGTCTTTTGATTGCGGGACCTTCCGGCTGTGGGAAATCTACACTTCTTCGTCTTTTGAATGGGCTGATACCGGAGTTTTATAAAGGAGAGGTTAATGGCTGTATTAAAATAGATGGCATTGATATCGGCGGATGTAGAATAGAGGATCAGGCAGGAAAGATCGGTACAGTCTTTCAGAATCCACGTTCACAGTTCTTTAATGTGGACACGACCAGCGAGCTTGCATTCGGACCTGAGAATTTAGGGATTTCAGAAGATGAAATACTGCGTCGCATTGCCGAGACGGTAAAAAATTTTCGTATGTGGATGCTTATGGAACGGAGTATCTTTGAACTTTCCGGTGGTGAGAAACAGAAAGTTGCTTGTGCGTCCGTGGATGTTCTTGCACCGGGGATTATTCTTTTGGACGAACCCTCTGCCAATCTGGATTACGAAGCGACCGAAAACTTGCGTGAACTGATCTTTACTTGGAAAAATGAGGGGAAAAGTATCCTGATTGCCGAGCATCGAATCAGCTATATCTGGGATTTGGTTGACAGGGTAATCATGCTGGAAGATGGAGCTTTAAAGAAAGAACTAAGTAAGGATGAAATGGCTGATTTTTCGGAGGAAGATGCAGTGCGGTATGGATTGAGATCGCTACAGAGAGTTTCTCCGACAAATATAGTGAGGGGAAACATGGAAAACGCCGTTCAGGTGGTCGAATACATTTACCTTAAAAATTTCCATTATTCCTACAACAAGAGACATGAGCTTTATTATATCCCGGAAATGAAAATTCAAAAGGGTAAGATTACGGCAATTGTCGGTGCGAACGGTGCTGGAAAAACCACGTTTTTGGAATCAGTATGTGGTATCCGAAAAAACGACGGCATCATGTTGCTAGACGGAGTTTCCTACACATATAAGAACCGGATTGGTAAGATTTTTATGGTTATGCAGGATGTGAACCACCAGTTGTTTGCCGAATCGGTTCTTGACGAGGTTATGATAAGCCAGCCAGAGGAAAATGAGGAAGAGGCAAAAGAAATTCTTGCCGAAGTTGGATTGACATCCCTTTCTGACAGACATCCGATGTCGCTTTCCGGTGGGCAGAAACAGCGCATCGCACTTGCATGTGCTATTGCCTCTAAGCTCCCGATCCTTCTCCTGGACGAGCCAACGAGCGGGTTGGATTATGTGCAGATGCACACCGTAGCCGATATTCTGAATAGCCTAAAGGAAGAAGGAAGGACAATCATTACAGTTACACATGATAGCGAATTTATCGATATTTGCTGTGATGAAGTCATTCATATGTAGGAGGCATAACATGAAATACAACACTCCTGTCCTTGAGGGACGAAAGGAGGATTTTAATGAAGCGCCAAATATGCTATGGGATGCATTCCATAATTTCGTGGAAATCGGCGAATACCGTGTGGTGGCACAGACTGATGAATGCGTTGTAATTCGGTTGGAAAATGATACCGGCGAGGGGGATATGATTCTTTATCAGGTCTTTGACGGCATTTTTCTGATGTATAACGATTTTCACATGTCGCAGTATCATTCCGTGTACCAGGCTGTAGATACGGTGCTTGCAGTGGATTATTGCCGAGAAGGTAGTCTTACAATGGAGTGGGATAATGGCATGTATTGCATGAAAAAAACAGGGAGCATTTGTATTGATTCCAGTGTGCACCATAAAGGAATAACTTATTTGCCGACGAGCCATTACCATGGGATCACGATTGGGTTTGTAAATTCTCTTGCAGAAAAGACTTTGGAAAAGAATGCGGCGGGGATTCCTATTAACCTCAAAGCTCTACGGAAAAAAGTTCTGCGGTGATGACAGATATTTCATTATTCAGGAGGATGAGACATTAAGGCGATTGTTTACTGATCTGTATCGTGTACCGGAAAATGTAAAATTTCCCTATTTTCGAATAAAAGTATTAGAATTGTTAGTTTGCCTTTCTGTGATGGAAGCGAAGGATGTTAGTGACGGCAGAACCTATTTCTATAAGGATAAAGTTGAGAAAACACAGGCAGTACAGAAGTTAATTTCTGAAAATCTGGATCAGAATTATACCATCGAAAGTTTGGCGGAGCAGTTCGATATTTCGCAGACGGCATTAAAAGATTGTTTTAAAAGCCTATATGGGAAACCAATCTATACTTGGCTAAAAGAATACCGTATAAGGAAGGCTAGAGAATACCTGACAGAGCAAGACAATATGAGCATTTGTGATATCGCGGGAGCGGTTGGCTACAAAAGTCAGGCGAAATTCGGTACAGTATTCAAAAAACTGTGCGGTATGACTCCGAATGAATATCGAAATCAGAAGCATTAGTGAAGTAGATAAAATTTATGGATGCAAGACTGTGTTTTTCCATTCTCGCTCAGCGTGGTAATCGTTCAGGTAATGTTGTTGTCTGTTTTTTCCATTCTAATATGGAAAGAGCCTTAATATGCTATGTATATCATAACATATTAAGGCTCGATCTCCATAGATTGTGTCATTAACGGTTTGTGTTTAATCTGAATATGATTGCTATTTAATATCAACCCATTTACATTTTGCTATTCATTTCTCAAAATATTGATATCGTGCATTCCGGTACTTAGAAGCACACTGCGATTTTCTACAGAATGAAACCCGCCGGATTTTGCTGCATGGGCAATCTGACCTTTTATTACACCTATTGGCATCCCCTGTAAATTAAATGCCATATAACCTAAAATCATATCCCAAGGACCGGAATAATCCGGCTCAATTCCTTCATTTAAGCACACAACTACTCCACCGGGATTTAATGCTTTTTTTAACTTTGCAAAGAAATTTGCACCGCCTGCAATGGCGAATAACATAATGGATGAGCAGAGGATTAGATCATACCCGCCACCAATATCATCGTTTATAAAGTCTCCGGTTTTGACTGAAACGCTGTCTTGCATATCGGAAAGCGCCACACTTTCTTCGATAAGTGGCTGCATATCCGGTCTGTCAAAAAGAACGCCCGTACGATTGCTTACGTCCTGTATAACTGCAATTCCAAGACAACCTGCACCGCAGCCCAAATCCAATATTTTGTGAATAGATTTATACTCAGGAAGGAATCGAAGAATTTCTAACAGTTCATATTGACGTATCCCTGATTGAGCATCACGCATCGCATCGCCATAAGATGCAAAATCCATAGACTGCTGTGTCTGTTCCCGCGGTTTAGGACCTTCTTTCACTTGCTGTGCTACGTTTCCAAGGCTCATTCCTTGATTATTGCAGAAAAATGCTAACATACTTCCCATATATGCAGGCTTCCCCTTAACAAGATATTTTGAAGTTTCCGGCATATTACAAAATGTATCTCCTTTTCGCTCAAGATAACCAAGACTGTACAAACCTTTCAAAAGATTGAAGGTGTTGCCTTCATTCCAGTTCATTTTTTTAGATAGCTCTTTTATGGTAATAGGCTTTTCTAAATTAGAAAAGACATCTAATTCGATGGCACCCTGTATCAGTTGCTGATAAGCGGTGAGATACGGTAGTGCTGTAAGTTGTTCATAAATATTTGCTTTGTTAATCATAGTAATTTATCCTTTCTTTAATTTATAATTGCTTATGGCATAATTTTTCCATTTTATGTTTAGTGAATATCAGTTTTATCGATAAATTTCAGATTGTGGGTTTTCAAGCTCTGCAAAACCATTCGAAAGTCTCTTTCGTGCAACTTCAATATATGGATGTATAACGGCTTTTACAGGACATTGATGATAACACTCGGCACATAAAATACAATGCTTAGGTTCACGAACCATTTGTATGGTGTTATCAATATATGCAAACATATTGACAGGACAAGCTGCAACACATCGTTTACAACCAATGCATTTTTCTGTATTGATTGTAACTTTCTTATATTTTCCATGAATTTTTTCTTGGCTGAAAATGCGGAACATAATGCGTTTCATAAACGGTGCATATGCAAATTTCTTTCTTACATTGACCACAGCTATCTTGTCATTTACAACCTTTTCTGTTATTTTTGCCGCTTCTGCAAGGATTTGATCCTCAACTTTTCCCGGCAGATTTGGATTGATCCGTTTTTCGAAAGTTGCTGTCAAAGTATGCTCCGCAGCAATCTTAATGCCCATAATCGGAATATATCCTCTGTCATTAAGCGCTTTACCCATTTCTTCCAGTGCAACACTGCTATGCACTCCCCCATAGGTCACAAGTGGAATCGCAGGAATCTGTTTTTCCTTTTCCCGAGGAAGTGCCCGTATTGTCCTGAGCATATTTTGCTCACAATGTCCGGCATATACCGGAGCACAGGGAATTAACAAATGATGTTCTCCAAGATCATTAACCAGTGTTTTTGTAATTGTGAAGTCCTGAATATACTTATCGTTTTTTGTGATATTGATCATATGACAGGAAATTCCATTATTTTCAAGCAGATGCATGAATTTTTGTGCCGCAATGAGTGTATGTCCTGATGGACTAAATACAATAAAAACGACTTTCATTGCTTATCACTTTCCTTCCGTTTATCATCAAAACAATAATGACTGCCGTTTCCATACTCCCAGCTTCCACCCCCTGCTCCTAATTCAAAATGTAATTTAGCAATTCCAAGATCAATCATCGCAGTTTCTGTCGGTACTGTAATGGAAGCAGTTACCTGTCCATCTTTATATTTGAATACAAAGGGGCGTAAATTTCTTGCAGTAGGGGCAAGATAAACGGCATCCATACCATGGTTAAACCACTCCGGCAAAGGCGCTTCTGTTTCTATTAAAGCTTCCTTAGCTTTACTCTGCCTGTTCATACCATATTCCATCATTCGTTCTTTAAGTGAATGTTTTTCATCTGAATATCCGATTGCTATCACACAGTCTAATGTGTCGTTCGCTCTACACAATGTCGTCGCTGCTTTTTTGTCATAACTGGTTCCTACCCAACAACTAGATAATCCCATTGCGGTCGCTTCAAGAATTATTTTTTCACCATAACGACCCACTTTCTCCATACGGTCAGGAAGATCTTTGTTGCCAATCATAGCAATGTAGTTCTGAACACCTACAAATAAACCATAGCTTTTTCGGAATCCGTTAAAAAGTTCCGCTCCGCTTCCAATGACTAATTTTATATTAAGTCCGGATTCTTTGTTGAACAAAGCAATGATATCTTCAAGCTGTTTCACATACTTGGAATCAATAGGTCTATTTGTATACTTTCTGCGGGAGCATCTTTTTTTCATAGCGGAAAGATATTCTTCAATTTTCATTTTTACCTCCTCACGCAAAAATCTTGCAAACTTATTTTGCCTAATATATAATTAAGTTAGTCGAATCTAATCTATTTTTTATATTACTTATTCATATCTTTAGCGTCAATGAAAGATGATAATAATTAGCTATTAGCATAAACTATTTATCGAATGGAGAAAATATAACTTTATGAGCAGGCAATTAGAAAAAATGTACAAGGATATTTTTGCGGACAGAGGCGTTATTCCGTGTGAACCCGTGCCCGGGTTTAATCCGAACGGCAAATTTTATAAAATGAATCCTGAGCTTGGAAAGGGACACTGTTGGGTATATCAATGTAACCCATACGTGACTATCACCATTATGAATCAGATTCACTACGAAGATACCTGTTGCGCTTTTGAACAGCCGGAATATATTTGCGTCGGTTATTTTTACTCTGTTTCCGGCGAAATACTGACACCATACCGCCGTTTGACATCCGGAGCAATCCAGGCATATGTAGGGAAAAAGAGTGAATATCGTATGATACTTCACAAAAAAATTCCTATAGACAGTGTAAGCATTACCTTTATGCCGGAATACTATAAGAAATATTTAAGCGAACAATACCCGGACCTTTATGAAAATCCTTCAGAAGCATTCGCACAGATAGACGGCTATCCCGATTTTCCTGAACTGGTCACGGTTTTCAACCAAATTAAAAGCTATATGGGTGACGGTATATCTGCAAAGTTGTTTTATGAAAGCAAAGTGAATGAAGCGCTTTCCATAATTCTTGAAAAAGCAAAAAAACGGAATAAAGAACATATTAGACATAGATTTTTAATGCCCGATGATGATTTGGATGCCGTTGTATCTGTGGCTAATTATATTAACGACCATTATGCCGCGGATATCAGGATCGATTTTCTTGCACAAATTGCATGCATGAGCCAAGCTAAACTGAAATATATATTCAAGGATGTATATCGGATGAGCATTCAGCAATATATTGTTACACGTCGTATTACACATGCTGAACATCTCCTTAGAGATACAGTACTTCCGGTATCTCAAATTGCCGAAATGGTCGGTTATAAACATATAAGCAGTCTGTCTGATATGTTTAGACAGCATACAGGAATGAAGCCTACCGAATACAGGGAAAAAATGCAGATGATAATAAATAAGTGATTAGGTTATTTTATGATATGAGTAACCAATGATAATGGGTAGATATTGCCTAAACAAAAGAGATAAAAAGACGAAAAAACAGATATCTAATGTGTCAAATACTAATTGAACAGATCTTACAAAATAAACGTTGCTGTTATATAAATTGCAGCGTTTTTCTTTGCAATCTTTGGCAAAAAGTGAATTTCCGTTGTTGTAGAGATTAAGGAATAAGAAGAATAGCAAGCATAGGAAAGGGGTACCCTTTCCGTAAAAATCTCTATTTTTCGCAGTTCCGGCGATAGAGATTTTGCTTGTACCCTCGCAGGCTAAAGCCCGCTGGGGCAGACCCTTGGGAAGTGTCCCAAACCCTCTAACAACATTAGAAATATAAGATTTAAGACTTATAAATGTAGGTTATTTCATCCTAAAGCACCTCACATATAAATTCATTGATTTTTCTATATTTCCGTATTATACTATACACAATATTGTTTATAAGATTATTTATAATGTGGAGGATATAAATGTCAAACGCAAATGATCTGTTAGTTCAAGCTATAGAAGAAACAAAGTATCTAAATACTAATGAAATCTTTCTTGTACGA
>ERZ772956.207-NODE-207-length-48781-cov-4.388499_pt1 | contig 48781 bp, 48 predicted proteins | sample MGYA00580683_ERZ772956 | MGnify/ENA primary metagenome ERZ772956 (study PRJEB29015, sample SAMEA2738077) | human oral metagenome | biome: human oral; feature: human-associated habitat; material: saliva | place: China | collected 2212 ... | reverse complement strand
CTCATGGAGTCATGAAAGGACGCAATTCAAATACATTTGCTCCAAAAGAATTCATCCCAAGAACTGAAACTAGTCGAATGATCTATCGTACATTCTTTGGTGGAAATGTATAATTCATTTTGAGAAAATAAAAGGCCCAAATCGGGCTTTTTATTTTTTGTTATTTTTATATGAAAAAGTATCAAAAAAATCCCAATTGGGATTTTTATATTTTTCCAACGAGCCATTTTTCGAGATTTTCGGTGGATTGCAAGAAAAATTTGGTTGATTTCTCGGCATTATTTCGCTTCAGGATAATTTCAATATTTCCACTTTGCTCGCTTTCCAAGAATTTTCGTAATTCTTCGGAATCTTCGCGCGCCCAAAATGGTGGCAAAATAATATCAAATCGCTCAGTTTTTTGTTCGTTCACAGGCGAAAAGCCCGCTGTTTTGGCAAAATCTTGAAACTGAGAAATACTAAAAGTTTTCACTGAATCGGACGTGGTTTTTTCGCCCGAACGACGAAATAGCGTAATTGGTGCAAGTGAAACTTCACCGCGCTCCTCATCAAATCGTAGTTTTCCATTGACAACCACAATATGATCTTCAAGAATTTTGTTCGCGTAGATCTCGTAATCTCGTGGGAAAACCGCAATAGTAAAATTAAAACCAGCACTTTCCGCCGTCGCGATAATCATTTGCCCACCCGTTTTGGTTGGAATGTGGCGTACTTCCGAGACAAACCCAATAAGCGTCGCTGTCTCATCTTCTTTTTTTTCTTTTTTGGATTTTTCAGAATTTTTTTCCTCAGATTTTTCTGGCATTTTTTCTGTTTCGACTGGGAGATTTTCTGGGTTTGTATTTTCAGAATTTTCGTCATCAGAATTGTTGGCATTGTGAAGCTTTTCGAACCACGCCTCCACTGCGCCCAAATTTTTTGATTTACTTTTGATAAAATCCTCGATTCCCTCAAGTGGATGTCCAGAAACTGGATATCCAACCATCGCTTTTTCTCCTTTCATTCGTTCTTCAAACGTCATCGGCTCGACTTTTTCAAGCTCAAATTCTACTTTTGGCGCATAGTCCAAATCAAAAAGTCACATTTGAGAAGTTTTATCTTTTTTTTCAATTTCTTTGAGATAAGTCGTTATTTTTGGAATGCTTGCAAGGAGACTTTTTCGCTCACCAAAGGCATCGAGCGCCCCAGAATAAATAAGCGCTTCGAGTGATTTTTTATTAATTACATCGCCACCCGTGCGTTCGATAAAATCCTCGATAGAATCAAATTTTTTGTCTTTGAGCGCTCGACGAATCGTGGCAATCGGCCCATCACCAAGCCCTTTAATCGCTTTAAGTCCAAAACGAATCGTTTCACTATCAATATAGGTAAAGTGCTTTCGTGACTCATTCACATCTGGCGGTAAAACTTTCACGCCTTTCGCGTGCGCTTCAGAAATTTCCATACGAATTCGGTCGATGTCTTCCTCATCAGAAACCATCAGCGCTACCATAGATTCGGTCGGGTAATATGTCTTCATATACGCCGTTTGATACGCAATCATCGAGTAGCACGCGGCATGTGATTTATTAAAACCATACCCCGCAAACGGCTCAATAATTTCATCAAAAATATAAATCGCCAATTCTTCGGGATGCCCTTGTTCTCGCGCTGCATCAATAAATTTGACACGCTGTTCCATAAGGAGCTCATATTTTTTCTTACCGATGGCACGACGCAAAATATCGGCTTCACCAAGCGAAAATCCTGCGAATGCCTGCACGAGCTGCATAATTTGCTCCTGATAGACCGCAATTCCGTATGTTGGCTTCAAAATTTCCTCCAGTGACGGATGTGGATATTCCACGACTTTTCGTCCAAATTTTCGATCAATAAATTCTGGAATATATTGCAGCGGACCTGGTCGATACAGCGAAACCATCGCGATGAGATCTTCAAAACTTGATGGTTTCAGTTCTTTGAGATAACGACGCATTCCCGTTGATTCAAATTGAAAAACTCCCGTCATGTCACCTTCTCCAAAAAGCGCCAAAACTTTCGGGTCTTCATAATCAATTTTGAGCAAATTTATATCAACACCATGCACATCTTTTACGATTTTGAGGGCGCGATCAAGGATTGTAAGGTTTCGGAGTCCGAGAAAATCCATTTTGAGAAGCCCTAGTTCTTCAAGTGGGCCTGCCGAAAATTGTGTTACTGTAGTGGTTGGGTCTTTTGGTGGCGGCTGCAATGGACAAAAATGCGTCATTGGTTCCGGTGCGATGATTACCGCACACGCGTGCACGCCGAGTTGGCGCACTGTTCCTTCAAGACGAAGTGCTGACTGAATTGTTTTTTGGTAGCGACCATTTTCCTCTTCATAATATTTTTTAAATTCTGGTGATTCTTCAATGGCTTCCTGAAGGCTAATTCCTGGGCGAGATGGAATAAGTTTCGCGACATCATTCATTTCAGAAAATGGAATTCCCAGTGCGCGTCCAGCATCTTTCACGGCAGCACGAGCCGCGAGTGTTCCAAATGTACACACCTGCGTTACGCGATCTTTTCCGTATTTTTCGCGAACATAGGTCAATACTTGGTCGCGTCATTCGTCAGAAAAATCCACATCAATATCGGGCATTGATACGCGAGATGGATTTAAAAAACGCTCAAAAAGTAATCCATAACGAAGCGGGTCAATATCGGTAATTCCTGACAAATATGCCAAGAGTGCCCCAGCCGCTGAACCACGACCTGGACCTACAGGCACGCCATTATTTTTTCCGTAACGGATAAAATCCGACACGATACAAAAATATCCATTAAATCCCATGATATTCACCACGGTGAGCTCATATTCAAGGCGTGCGACGATTTCGAGTTGCTTTTCATTCATGGTTTTAAGCAATTTTTTCTTGTCGTCGTTATAATAGCTTTCCGCGATTTCATGAAGTTCTTCCACGGAAATATCGGTCAGTTTCTTGGTAATTGGTGGTGTTTCTAATTTTCCGAGCAAAATGCGTTTTTTCTCATCATCAAGTCCAAAATCGTATCGAAAATTGAGGCCATTGATACAAAGTACGCGTAAAAGCCATTCTTCCGCCTGGAATTTTTTGAGCTTATCTTCGTGCATCGCATTGTATTCGTCGACAAAATTTTGATACTGAGCAAATTGTACTTCTTCCTCATCAGAAAGCGGAAAAATTGGAATTTTGTAATCACCATATTCAATGTGCAAATCGATCATTTCGGCAATTTTTGCTGCATTTTCGTATGCTTTTGGCGCGTATACAAAAAGCTCTTCCATTTCGCGACTTGGGCGCACAGAATAATCCCCATCCATGAGCGTCGTACGATCAGGATCATCCAGTTCCCTGCCCGCCGCCACCGCTGACATCATATCTTGCACTTCAGCGTCGTCAATCGTCTGATAATAACAATTATTTGTTCCAACAATTTCGAGATTATTTCGCTTGGCAATCGCGATAATCGTCTCGTTGATTCGCGGCTGCATCGGACGATCTGGATGTTCTTCGATTTCCAAAAAATAATTTTCTACGCCAAAAATTTTTTGATAATACCGAACGCGTTCCAAAATATAATTTTCGTCGCGCCCCGTGATAATCGCCTGGCCGATTTCGCCATACATTGAGCCAGAAAGCGCCACAAGATTATTAGCATATTGTTCCAAAATTTCAAAATCAATTCGCGGTTTTCCATTCCAAAATCCTTCAATCTGAGAGATTGTCACGAGCTGGATTAGGTTTCGGTAACCTTGTTCATTCTTGGCGAGCAGTACAATTTCAAAAATTTCGTTGTCTTTATCACGATTGGTTCGTCATTTTTTGGAAATCAAAAATTCCACACCAACAATCGGCTTAATTCCCTCTTCTTTACACGCAACATAAAATTCGAACGCGCCGTAGAGGTTTCCCGCGTCCGTAATGGCAATCGCCGTTTGCCCCAATTCTTTCGCGCGTTTGGCGAGACCTTTTGGCTTACCGAGCGCTTGCTGAAAGGTATAATGTGTGTGTGTATGTAAATGAACAAAGCTCATATTTTCAAAAATTTAATGGCTTCATTGTAGAGATTTTTTCAAATTTTTCAAAAATTTTTCTCGCGAAATTTTCTCATTTTTCAAAATTTTATTTCAGATTTTTTCTTTTTTTGATTTTTAAAAATTTTCCACACAAAAAATCCCAGAATTGGGATTTTATTTTTTCTGATCAACTTTTCGGTTGCTGCGGAATGGTTTTCCATTTTTGTCGCGACGGAAATTTTTGTCACCAGAACGGCCGTGAGATTTACCACGATAACCATAACGACGCTTTTTGCCACTATTTTTGTTTTCAGATTTTGGCGGACGAGGCACTACTTCGCCAGCAAGATTGATTTCAGTGATTTCGATTTTGTGCATTCGTTCGATTCGCATGAGATCACGATTTTCTTCCGTCGAAACGAACATGATCGCTTTCCCATCAGCACCAGCACGCCCTGTTCGCCCGATTCGATGAATGTAGGCTTCAGGATCGTTCGGAACATGATAGTTGATTACAAGGTCAATATTGTTGAGATTGAGTCCACGACTCGCCACATCCGTTCCAATGAAAATTCGAGTTTTTCCTTCTTTGAAGGCGCGAAGTGCACGCACGCGGTCTCGCTGAAACATATCTCCGTGAATGTATGCTGCATCAAATCCGTCACGATATAAATATCGTTCCAATTCTTCCGTTTCGTGTTTTCGTGCTGTAAAAATCATTACTTTATCATTTGGATATTTTTCCAAAATATTTTTCAGCATTGTATATTTGTCGCGCGCACCAACTCGCATAAAAACATGATTGATAGTATCAACCGTCGGGGTTTGTGAAAGAATCAATGATTCGTAGCCACCCACGATATTTTCATCAAGCATCGCCATAATTTGCTTGGTATAGGTCGCAGAAAATGTCATGGTTTGTTTGAGACTTCCGAGTTGTTTCCAGATTTCAATCACCGCGCGAGAAAAACCCATATCCATCATCTGGTCCACCTCATCGATGATGAGTGTTTCCACATTGCTGAGATCAATCGCTTCACGCTCCATGAGATCCATGAGACGACCTGGCGTGGCAATGACGATTTGAGGACCTTTTTTCAGATCTTCGATTTGACGACGAATCGGGAAACCACCAAAAACCGCGAGTGAACCCATGCGCATATCGGCAGAAATTTTAAAAACTTCTTCGCGCGTCTGCATCGCGAGCTCGCGAGTTGGCTCGAGAATCAAAACCTGTGGTTTACGATTTCGTCCTTCAATAGTATTGAGTGCTGGGATTACGAAAGCTCCCGTTTTTCCTGATCCAGTCGCGGATTGCACGACAAGATTTTTTCCGTTGAGCGCGAGCGGAATTACTTGTGTTTGCACACTTGTAGCTTCTTTGTAGCCCATTTTTGAAAGCGCCGAAATAATCTCTCGACGCAAGGCGAAATTTGAAAATTCCATAAAATATATTCAAAAAATAAAAAACAATCTCTCAAAAAATGGCAAAATGCCTCAAAATCGCAAAAAGCGAGAATTTTTCTTTTTCCTATAAATATCGTAAAAATACGCCAAATATTTCAAAAGAAATATTTTTAAAAAGAAATTGTAGCGTCAGTATATGGATTTTTGAGAAAAAGCAAATTTTTTCTGATAATTAATTGACAAACAAAGTATTTATATTAAAATAATCACGCACTTTTTCAACTTTTATAAGGAGAATGTAATGCTTTATATCAAAGTGCTGGATCGATTCGATAAGCCTCTTAAGGGCAAGACAGTTCGAATAGAATCCACGGGTTTTGCTGGGAATTCCACAAAAACCACTAATGAAAATGGTGATGTGGAGTTCAATATGCGACCTGGTAATTTCCGAGTTCGTGTCACGAATCAGGATTTTGGGGTTATGTACCTCACTTATGCGACAACCGTGCTCCATGTGTCATGATGTGAGTATGATTGTCCTACATGTATCACCGCTTAGGCGGTGATTTTTTCATTGTAAAAAAATTTGATAAAAAAATATTTTCTACTACAATATGGACGCACTTTTTGGTTCGTTTTCGGAGGAGATTTTTATGATCACTATTCGAGTGCTGTATGCGAACGGTCGGCCCGTGGCTCATACTACGGTGACGATTGAATCGACATATCATCAAGAGAGCATGACGGCCCTGACGAATCATGAAGGGATCGTGAAAATTAATTTGCACCCCAATGAATATAATGTGTTCATTGATGGAAAGTTATTTAAAAGGAGTTATCTGGGTTGCGATGGTAATACCATGCTTTTGAAGTAGGTATTGCGAATGAAAAATCACCGCCAGTTTGGGGTGATTTTATTTTTCTGAAATATCTTCCAAAAAATCTTGATAATCAAATTCTGTGCAGGATTTTTCAGGATTTGGATTATCTTTGAGAAGATTTTCAAGGCGCAGATTCGTGTCTGGATGTGATGCGATAAATTCGGTATATTTTTCGAAATTTGAGGCGTGATTTTTGAAAAATCTGTCCGCGCACGCTGTGTTGAGCCCGAGATCAAGCAATAATTTTTTTCCACCGATATCGGCTTTTTCTTCGGCTTCGCGAGAAATTTTACTCAAAATAAGTTGTTCAGGATTGAGAAGATTTTTGTTCCAACCGAGAATTTCAGTGACGAGCGTGATAGGAATGCTTTTTGCAAGGCCAGAAATCACATCGCGATTATAAATATGTGCGCGTTCGTGCCCAAGGATAAATAAAATTTCTTCTTCGGTTTTGGCGTTTTGAAGTAATTTTTTCGTAATAGTAATATGCCCTCCGAGCGATGCATAAGCGTTTTCTATGTCATCATCCGACACCATCACATGATCCAGGTCGGTAATGAGTTTTTGTCCAGTCGGATGATTTTTGATAGTTGCAAAATTTTCCACCGCGAGACGATGAGAATTTTTATTATCCAAAACTTGACCAAAAATTTTTTTCTCCGTTTCAATATCCACATAATTGAGTATAATAGTATTCAGGCTATGATACGCGAGAAATCCCATGATAATGAGAAAAATAATCGTTATAATGCTCGAAAAAATCCATTTTTTCGCGGGATTTCGTGGCGTTGGTTCCTCGATTTTTCCAATCGGTAATGAAATTTTTTTGATTTCCTTCATATTTTGCAATTTTTTTCATTATAAACAAATTGCATAAAAATCAAAAAATTCTTGCAAATTCCCTTTCAATCGTTATATTATTGATGTTTATTTTTTACTTTTTGCTTATGGAAAAATGACATTCGCAAAATATTCTCAAACCGCAGAAAAAAAGTTTTTATTTTTTCTCATTGTTTGGTACTTTTGTGGTTCTTGCAATATTTTCTGTGGTTGTGATTATGGCTTTTTTCTGAGCCAAAATGGCGCCTCAAAATTATTTGTATGTTCTCGTGGCTGATGTTGTTCTCTTTGGGTTGTGTGCCTGGTGGATGTCTGTTATGTATCGAAAAACCGAATATGAACTCGGAGTATCCAAGTTCACTATCCGCTCTGGAACGCCTTTTTCAGATTCTTCGACGGATATTGATTTTGATAAAATTACAGAATTGACCGCGCGACTTGGTTTTTGGGAACAAATGTTTTTCAAAACGGGTTCGCTTCATATTTCGACTGGTGGAATGGGAAAAGTAGTTCTCACAAATCTGGATTCTCCGCTCGAAAACTACGAAAAAATCCAGGATTATATGCGTGATAATGGCTTTCATTTACAGAAAGATTCACTCGTGCAAGAAGCTCGTCCGCATGTTTTGGCGGTAGTTTTTGAATTGATGAGTTATATTTTTGCCATTCTAGTATTCGTTTTTTATACGCTGGTTCAGACGGGATCGCTCGAAAATTTGAGAAAATTAGATATTGCAGAATTTTTGACGGAAAATATTCTTTGGGTTGCGCTGATTGTAGCGATTGTGATCGTTCTCGCGATTCTTCGATATTTGGATCTTCGCAAGCGTGTGTATCTGGTTTTTACTGACGCGATTACCTACGAAGAAGGATTTTTTACCAAAAATTATTCGGTTTTGCCGATGGAAAAAGTTGCGGATACAGATAATCGTCAGGGCTTGATTTCCAAAATTTTTGGCTTGCACGATATCATTATTTCCTCAGAAGGAAGCGGAAATCAGGTGATTTTTAGCAATATGATAGATGGTGAAAAAATGCTTGCCAATATCAAATATTTGAAAAATTCTATTTCGCTTGGTGAGAAAAACTCTGAAATCACTACCGACGACGCAAATCAAAATTCTGAAAATGCATCGATTGGATACAAAAATATTGTGGATCGTGAAATTCGTTACAATGAACATTTTACCGCGAATTTTAAAATGAATCTCAAGCGAACATTTTTTGGAGCAATTGTGGCAATTATTTTCGTTACGATTATTTCGCTTGTAGTGTTATTTTTTACGGGGTCACAGGGGTTGGTTATTTTGTTTGCGATTTTGCCGATTATTTTTGGAAATGTTGTGGCAATTGTCATGGCTTTGTATACGCATTATAAAGTTGATGTTTCTACGATTGAATCGCGCTTTTCTTTCCTTTCAAATCGTCATTTGACTTTTACGGTCGACAAAATCACGAGAATTGATATCTTGCGAAATCCGTTGGATTGGATTTGTGGCACTGCGACTGTAGTTTTTGCTTCAATTGGTTCGTCGCAACGAATTATGTTCAAAAATATTTCGTATGATGAAAATCTTGAAAAAAATTTGTTGGAAAAAGTTGGGATTTATCAGGATGAAAATGCGGAAAAAACGATTGGAATCAAATTTTCCTTCGCCGAATTTATCAAAGCGAATTTGATTGTTGTTGTCTTTATAAGCATTGTTGTTATTTCGATACTTGTGTTTTCGAGTGTTATGGTGCTCGCATCGCAATCGTCAAAAATTCTTGCACTTCTCACACTCATTCCATTCATTTTTTTGTGAATTATATTTGCTTGGGAAAAATTGGCGTATTCACCGCGATTTTACTATAATGCGTATACAGAAGAGTATATCAAAAGTTTTTCTGGCGTTATTTTTCGAAGTCGTGCATTTGCGCTTTTTGATGATATTAAAGGACTTTCCGCCACCAAAAATATTGCGACCAATGTTGGGAAAATTTTGTTCAAAGTGGCTGTGAATCCGCCTGCTTTCCAACAGCAACAACAAAATAATAATCAGGAACAGCAACAATGGTCGATTTTTTCGCCATATATTGCTGTACATTATGTGGAAAATGCTTTCGAAATGCTAGATGTCGCTGATGAAAAAATTTCTCGATACGAAACGATTGACTCGAGTGTTTTACATGATTCACATCGTAGCCTCAAAAATTCGATTATTAGCGGAGTTCTTGCGATGATTGCTATTATTGTATTGAATTTTTTCATTCTGAGCAATTCGCCAAAAGAAGGAATATATGTCGCGGGAATTATTACCATCTTGCCTTTGACTATGCTCATTATTTGGCTTGTATCCGTGTATATGCAGAACTATCGGCTTGAACCTCAGCGCGTGATGAAATTTTCTGGAATTTTTTACAAAACTCGCGAAACAATTCTCTACGAAAAAATGAATTTCATCAACAAAAATCAATGAATTCTTGGGAAAATTTGTGGAAATGGAAATATCGAGATTTTCACACTTGGTGCCGATGTTCTCGATATGCATTTACCAGAAATTGATGATTATATCAAAGTATACGATACTCTTCGTGAACAAAACGTGATTCATAGAAAAAAATAAAAATAAATCCAGCAATGGATTTATTTTTTTATGGTTCCGAGGAGTTGATATTTTTGAAAAAATTTTCTTCGCTGAATGCTCTCTATCCAGAGGATTCCAAAGAATAAAAATAACAAAATTGGCGTTAATGAAAATTTTTTCAATTTTATTTCTTCTATTTCATTATTGCTAATATTTGCATTAGTTTCATTGAAGGCATTTTGTAAATCAGAAATATTTTCCGCACTATAATATTTTCATCCCGTCATTATTGCTATTTTTTGCAATAATTCATCATCAAGATCGCCAATGATTTTTTCTCCATTCGCATCATAGAAAAAATTTTTCTGCCCATTGAGATCGGTATATGTAAGTGGATTGTTATCTTTTTTTCCGATTCCAATAGTATAAATTGGGATTTGAGATTTTGTAATTTCACTGGCTGCTTTCTCAGGATCTGAGCCAACATTGGCACTTCCATCAGTCATGAGAATAATATTTTTTTTGCCAGTGATTTTATCGAGTTCTATTTTTGCCAGCAAGAGAGCATCCCCAATATTCGTCCCCGAAAGTCATGGCTTTTCCTGTAGAATATATTCTGGAGTAATATTATTCACAAAAGCTTCTATTCAGGCTCTATCAGTTGACGGCGCAACCACGAGAAAGGCCTTTCCTGAAAAAATAATGAGAGAGAGTTTATCGTTTTTTCGTTCAGCAATAAAAGATTTGATCGTATTTTTTGCTACCGCCATTCGATTGGGAGAGATATCTTCTGCAAGCATTGATCGCGAAATATCAAATACAATCATGATTGTATTTTTTTCTGGAATTTTTTTGGTAATATTTATAGAAAATGTCCCGTTCCCCAAAATCATACACAATATTATTATTGCAAAAAATCGCAACAATAAATAGATTTTTCTTCATTTTGGAATAATGCTAAATTTTGCAATAATAGGATTTGGTTTTGGTTGTCCATATTTTTTCACATCAAAAAAATACCAAATTCCAAAAATAATTGGTACAAGTAAAAAGAAAAGAGGAAAATCAAAGCTAATCATTATTGGTTGTGGAAAATAATTTTTTGTAAATCGTTATGAATTTTGGTTTTCTCGATATCTGAAAATAATTTTTTTTGATATAACGATTTTTCGAGTAAATTATATAATTCTAAGATTCTTTTATTATTGCAATATTTTGCAATATCAGAAATTGTATGCGCAAAGGAATTTTCTGGCATATATTTTTCAGATACAAATTTTTGCAATAATAAAAAACTTTTTTCTACAAAGTAATTTTCAGAAATTTCCGGAAGAATATATATGCTTTTTGTTCCTTTGGAAATATTGTTTTGTGGCGCTTTTCTTACTTTCTTCCTCACGAAAAATATGAGAAATACAAAAATGCTCGCTCCCAGCGCGAATAAAATATTTTCGAGGATGAAAACTGGTGGCCCACTCACGGGTTCCACAACAAAAAATACGCCTTCATTCATAGGCGTATTATAATCAAAAATGTGAATCAGCAAAAAGATTTTAGAGATTTGTCACATAAATCCAGCCGAAAATTCCAAGAATATATTGGAATCCATAGATGAGAATGAGCCCAACAATTAGACCTACAAGCCAATCTTTGAGTTTTTTCTTGTATTCCGGATTGTCGCCACCAGCGATAGTCCATGCCACACCAAGCGCCGCAACAGCGAGTACTCCGAGCAAAAGCGCAATCTGGATAATCCAATTTACAATTCCTTGAATCAGTTTTGTAAAAGACGGAACTTCACAGATATAGAGTCGATTTTGAGGTTTCTGTGTACAAATTTGTTCTTCCTGGACAAGATATTGTGTTTGCTCCCCTTTTTCCTCTTTACGAACACACTGACATTTTGCTCCGAGAGGCTTTTCTGAGACAAGTACCGATCCTGAACCGATTTGCGCACTCGTTGCTCCTTGCGAATTATTTCATTGTCAGTTATTTCATTGAGCAAAGGCAATATTTGTTATTGCAAAAATTTGAAATAAAGCAATAATGAGAGAAATGATATTTTTTTTCATAAGTAAAAATTAACCAACATTAGCCGATAAATTTTGTCAAACCAATAATTTCATTCAAGAAACTTGCTCCGGCAAGTAAAATAATTGATGCCAAAAATGTGTACAAAAATATTTTTTTTCCTTTGGAAGCACGATCTTCGTCGCCAGCGGAAGTGATGTAATAATATGCCCCGAGAATCAAGAAGAAGACGGCTACTGGCGCAGCAAAATAAAACGCAAGCCCAAAGACATTTCCAGCGATTTTCGAGATTTCTGCCTGGAGTCCTGTTTGTGTGAAGGCGTATGACCATGCTTCAACGATTCCAAGAAATAACAGCCCGAGGACGCCATACACCATACGATTTTGGGCATTCTCTTTGTATTCATCTTGTCCGCGAGAAGTCATGAGGCCAATCGCGCCCCAAATAAATGACAATATTGCAGCCACGAAAGCAACAACTTTCAAAAAGCTAATGACGCTAGAAATAAAATTATCTGCACCGAAAACTCCTGAAAAATTCCAAAAAGCTGATTGACTCGATACATCCGTCCAGGTTCCCGCCCCAATATTTCGATTGTCTGTTCGCATAAAAATACGATACACAACATCAGGAATATTAAGAAAAATAAAAGCAATTCCTGAATAAAAAAGCTGTTTTTTTTGCTTAGCAACAACCCCTTCATCGTCTGAAGAAACAATTAAATTAGCACCAATAATAACAATATAAATCAGCGCAAAACCTGCAACCACCAGGCGCGCAATAGACAGAAGATTTCCGCCAAAATTTCTGGCATCACTAATACTGACATTTTTCGTGTCCTGAAAACTGTCTGAATGAATTGAGACTTCTTTGAGAATTTCCTTTCCGGGAATTTCGAGATCCGCATAAGCAAAATTGACACTCAGAGCGAGTGAAATGAGCGTTAGAAGGATGAGAAAAATTTTCTTGTGCATAGTTTTTTCTTATATTAGCATATTTTTTTTGCTTTTGCAAATTTTCGGTTGTAATTTCGTTTGAAAACTTTATAATAAACCTACTTCTTAAAAAATTTTTATGAAAGCAATCGGATATTTTCTTTTGGTAGCGCTTCTTATTTGGCTTGCGGCAACACATTTTGGTCAGTCGCTTGGTATTGAACTCATGGGACAAAATACCTATATTTCCGCATTGATTTTTGCGGTTATTCTTTCGCTTGTAAATCTTGTGATTGGCTCTATTTTGCGGATTATCACCTTCCCGTTTAATATCTTGACGCTTGGGCTCGTATCATTTTTGATTTCGCTTTTAATGATTTATATCACAGATTCATTTTATGATAATATCAAAATTACTAGCTTGCTTGCATATCTCGTAGTGGCTATTATTCCAGCATTTGCTGGTATGATGGTTGGGAAAAAATAAAAAAAATTCTTATTGCAAAATTTAGCAATATCAATACTTAATGCAAAAATTTGTATTAAGTATTTTTTGTTTTTAGTGAAGAATTTTTAATAATAAAATAATATCAAGCAATGCAAACTGGATGGAAATCATAATAGCATTACCCCAAAACGAGCGATCTTGATAAGTGCTTGTGAGCAAAATATATGCGACGAATTGGAAACTTCCGAGAATGATAGTTGTAAACATAGCGCTTTTTATGGGCATTACCCCCAACATCGAAAGTATCAATACAAAAATAGTCATCTGTGAAGAATGTAAAATTCCTTTGCTATTTCGATACACTTCCCCTAGTTCATGACGCGGAATTTTTTCTTTTGGATGTATAAGTTTTTCTACAAGAACATCAGAAACAAGACTGGCAAGCCAAAGTCCGATAATCGTTGTAAGAATCGTAACAAGCATATCTGTGCTGGTCGAATGGTCGATATGTATATAAAAACTGATATTGAGCGCCAAAATCGTAATAGAGCCATAGATCCGTTCTTTGAGATATGTAGGCGAATATTGTTTGAGAGATTGAAGTTTTATATTTATAAAAAATTTGGATGATTATATAAAAAAACACTAAAAAGAAAAAAGATTTTTGTTTTTGGAAAAAATAAAGTTTTTGGAAAAATACAGCAAATTATAGTAATTACAAAAGAAGAATTTTAACATTTTTCGTCAAAAATAAAATCCCAATTGGGATTTTATTTTGCGATTTGGATGGTTACTTTTGCGCCATTTTCAAGTTCAAAAGTTTTTCCAAGATCTGGGCTGATAATTCGATTTGTAAACGTAGAAAGTGTTTCGTTCGTAATCATCGCACCAAATTTTTCAAGAATCTGAGAAATTTCGAGATTTCCGGTACCTTCATCGTTGTGATGTGCCGCGATATGAAGTGAAATCTGATCAGTAACTTGATAATTTGCCTCCTTTCGCATATCTTGGATTTGACGGATAATATCGCGCGCATATCCTTCCAACAAGAGTTCTTCCGTAAGATTTGTATCCATTGAAATCACCGTTCCATAGCCACCTTCAATATCAGTTACGCCTTCCATTGCAGTATATTCAATCGTGAATTCTCCTGATTCCAATCGAAATTCTCCAACCTGAATGCTTCTGTCCGCATTCTCCGTGAAATCACCATTTTTAGCAGCGATAATAATTTTTTGAACATCTTTTCCAAATTTTGGACCAATTTTTCTCGCATCTGGTTTACAGATTTTTTTGGCAAGATTTTCTGGATTTTCAAATTTTACGGATTTTACATTGAGTTCATTTTTGATAATTTCCTCGTAATAATGGGAAAGTTCTGTTGGAATCGTCACACTTGCGAGCGGCTGGCGCACACGAATATTTTTACGAGATCGAAGCGAAAGTCCAAGAGAAACAAAATTTGATGCGAGTTCCATATCGCGATTGAGTTCGGACGAAATAAGATATTTGTTCGGTAAAGTTACATATTCAAGGTGTACGGATTCTTTTTTGGTAAGCCCTTGGAACATACTTTCCGCCATGAATGGCATAAATGGCGCGAGCAATTTTGAAACTTCAACCAACACAGTGTAGAGCGTATTGTATGCAGAATTTTTATCAGCAGTCATCTCCGTTCCCCAGAAACGACGGCGAGAAAGTCGTACATACCAATTTGTCAATTCTCCCATATAATCCACAATCGCACGAGTCGCACGAGAAACATCATATGCGTGCATTGCGTCATGAACTTTTCCGATAAGAATCTGTAATTTTGACAAAATCCAGAGATCAAGCGGATTACAAATTTTTGTTGTCATCAAGCGGAATGGATCTGCGTTTTGGATATTGCAATTGTAATATACTGTTTCGGCATCAAGTCCGTGATATTCTTTGAGCATTGGACGAGCCGTTCCAGCATGCGCTACGATGAGAATTTTTTTGCCAGCATATTTTTGAAGAATATTTTCATACGCTGCCAAAATTCTTTTTTCAAATTGTTCAATATTTTCGACACTGTTATTTTTGTACGCTTTGCGAAGTGTTACCATGTCGGCTTCTGATTCAGAAAGTCCGAGCATTTCGCGAACTTCTGCCATTGTTTTGTTGGCGTATTCACCAGCTGTTTGCTCGATAAATCCATTATCAACGATATATTCACCTGTATATCCGAGTTCTTCCCCGATAATATGCGCCGTATCGCGCGTACGGATTCGGTCCGTGTGGATAATAACATCAAAATTGATTCCCTGATTTTTGAGGGTTTCGCCAGCCGTTTTGGCTTGTTTTTTTCCTTTTTCTGTGAGATTTGGATCATTGGTTCCATCACTCATTTTTTCGAGCACATTAGCTTCACTTTCGCCGTGTCGCGCGAAGAAAATTTCCGTTTCGTTCTTTCTCCAATGATCGATATTGGCGTATGTAGTGAAGAAAGAATATGTGTTCCAGATTGGAAGCATCACATTTTTGATGGTTTCAATAATTCCCTCTTCCTTAAAATCCATGTCTCCACCGGACAAAAGTGGTGAATTGAGCATATAAAATCGAATCGGATCGGCCCCATATTTTTCGATAGTGGCGCGCGGATCAGGATAGTTTCCGAAGCTTTTTGACATTTTTCGGCCGTCATTTCCATTAATGACTCCCGTGGTAATCACATTGGTAAAGCTTGGTGTTGGCTCAGTGTCGTTGTTTGGATTGAGTAGAACCCCGAGAACATGCATTACGTAAAACCATGCACGAACTTGCCCGACATATTCTGCGATAAAATCGGCTGGGAAGCTTGCTTCCATTTCTTTTTTGTTAGCGAATGGATAATGCATTTGCGCATATGGCATCGATCCAGAATCCATCCAAACATCGAGCACTTCCTTAATTCGTGTCATTGGTTTTCCTGTTTTTGGTGAGGCGAGTTTGATTTCATCAATGTATGGGCGGTGCAAATTGAGTGCTTGTGCTCGGTCTGAAAATGCAAAATATGTTCGCACAAAATCCTCTACCTTTCCTTTGTTGGAAGGCATTTTTTTCTTGAGAGATTCGTATGATTCATCCAAGAGAATTTTTTCCATTAAAACAAATGGATCGCCATGTGTACAAACCACGATTGTTTTTCCAGCATTTTCTTTGATGATTTTTTCAAGACTCTCGCGAATGCGTGCTTCGGCTTGTGGAAGGGTTTCGTCGCCAGCAACCGCATCATCCCACTTGAGATCAGAACATTTAAATTCTGTGTCTTGCCAACTTAGTTTTTGTAATTCTTGGAAATTTTCGACTTTTGAAATTTCGAGATTTTTGGCTTTTGAAAGCGGAGAAATAGTATCCAGACAACGATTAAATGGACTTGAATAAATCGCGTCAATTTCTACTTTTTCAAGAAGCTTGGCAATTTCCTCGGCCTGATTTTTTCCAAAATCTGTGAGATTGGCTTTATTGAGAGAATCTTGTTTTTTGGCGTCGTTGTAGTCTGTACGGCCATGACGAACCAAAATAATTTTTGTCAATTGTGCAAATGGCTTGTTGTGCTGGAAAATTTCTTCGCGACTTGCGGCTACGAGTTTTTCGTCATTTTCTCCAATCCAGATCGGCATTGGAGCACCCCAAAATCGTGTTCGAGAAATACACCAATCTGGCGCAGATTCGATACCCTTGGCAAAACGGCCATATTTGAGATATTCTGGGAACCAATTGATTTTCTCGTTGGCTTTGAGAAGTTTTTCTTTTTGTGACTGAATATCGATGAACCAGCTATCCTGCGCGCGTTGTACGAGCGGCGTACCAGAGCGTGGACAAAACGGAATTCGGTGTGTGATGGATTCATTTTTGAAAAGTGTTCCATTGGCCTTCATTGTTTCTGTATTGGCTTTGTTGGCATCAAGATAATGCATTCCCACCAAATGTCCAAGTTGCGCTGTATATTTTCATTCATCATCGAGCGCTTCTGTGATGGTAATTCCCTTCTCTTTTCCGAGCAAATAGTCGACATCACCAAATTCTGGCGCTGTATGCACAATACCAGTACCATCTGTATCAGTTGCAAAATCCGCGATATACACGCGATGATCAGCAGGATTATTGGTTTTATTTTTATAAAAATCAAATGGTGGAATGTATGAAAGTCCCGAAAGATCTGCGCCAGTTATTTCTTGAATGATTTCATATTCTCCTTTTCCTTTAAATACAGCTTCCGCGCGATTTTTAGCAACGATAAAATGCTCGTCGTTATTTTTTACGAGAACATATTCGATATTTTCACCAACCGCGAGCGCCATATTGGCAGGAATCGTCCAAGGTGTTGTCGTCCAGGCAAGAATTGCTGTATTTTCTGGGAATTTATCATTTTTTTCTAGAACAAAACGCACCGTGATGGCTGGATCGTTCACTTCCTGATAAGTATCATCCATCGCCACTTCAAAATTGGAAATTGGCGTCGAAAGCTTCCAGGAATAGAGTGAAACACGTTTTCCTTTGTAGATGAGTCCTTTGTCCCAAAGTTGCTTAAAAACCCACATCACGGATTCCATATAATCCTGATCCATCGTGCGATACGCGCGATCCATATCTACCCAACGCCCGATTTTATCAATATACCAATCCCATTCTGCCGAAGTGGTGCGAGTATAATCATAACATCCGTCGATAAATTCTTTAATTCCGCGTTCTTCGATTTCTTTGTTGGAAGCAAGTCCAAGCTTTTTTTGAACTTTTTCTTCAATTGGCAAACCATGGCAATCCCAACCCCAAACACGATCTACGCGTTTTCCTTGCATTGTCCAGTAGCGCCCAACCGCGTCTTTGACAACAGACGATAAAAGAGAGCCATAATGCGGCGTTCCCGTGATGAATGGAGGTCCATCATAAAAACGATACGGATTGTCTTCTGGACGAGATTCGATGGATTTTTTAAAAGTATCATTTGCTTTCCAGAAAGCGAGAATTTCTGATTCCAAAGCAGGAAATGATTGCTTTGGTGAGATATTTGGAAAATGTGACATAATGAATTTTTTAACAAATTAAAGCGTATAATTTTTGATTTCAAGAATTTTTCCGAGCCCGAGTTTGAAACATTCTTTTCCGTTAAATTCTTCAATTCCCAGAATTCCGCGATATTCCATCACGGCGGTCGGAGATGTTGCTTTGTAGCCATTGACAATGTGCACGACATCAAAATGTTTCGGCGTGCCATCTTTTTCAAAAAGCCGCGATTCCCAGAAAGGCTTGGCTTCGCGATAACGATGCGAACAACCTTCGGTGACGAGTTTTTTGAATCCATCGCCACAAATGCGAAGTGTAAGAATTTTTTGCATAAATTTTCAAAAATAAAAAGCCCACAAAAAATGTGTGCTTTTGGCAGGAAAAAATCCTGAGTTACCACCCAAAGCAGTGCTCGATTTTATTTTTTAACGAAGGTTTGCGACTTCGGAAAGTTCTAGTCAGGCGAGGCCTTTTCTTCTTTCAGCTCGTGGTTGATAGCCACTCGGGCGCTTCTATTTTTTCATTTTATAAAATTTTTTCGTTTTTGCAAATTTTTATGCAATCAATTTTAAAAATTTTTCTTCAAAAATTTTTGTGTCAAATTTTTGCGCTTGTTCAATACATTTTTCTGGTAAAAATTTCCCGTCGAGATTATTTTGGTGGAAAATTTTGAATTTTTCCGCAAAATCTTCCCCGAATTTATTATCGAAAAATCCGCCTGTCACGCCATCAATATTGGTCTCCAACAATCCACCTCATCGGTAAGCGAAAACTGGCTTCCCTGCAGCCATCACTTCGATTGGCACAATCCCAAAATCTTCCTCGCCCGGAAAAATCAATCCCATGCTGTTCTGCACGAGATGCACGAGTTCATCGCCATATTTTGGTCCGACGAAAGAAATATTTTTTCATTGCACCATTTTTTCGAGCGTTTCACGATAATCGCCCGCGCCGATAATTACGAGATTTTCTTCGAGATTATTAAATCCGTTGATCGCGATTTCGATTTTTTTAAATTCTGTGAGCGCCGAAATGATAATATAATATTTTTCGAATGGTTTTTGGCAATTATTTTCGCTGATTTTCGCTCCAAATCGCGCTGTCTCGACTGGCGGATAGAGGATCTCAGAATTTCTTCGATAGTATTTCATGATACGATTGGCGGTGTTTTGGCTGTTTGCAATCAAAATATCTGAACGCTGTCCCGCCGAAAAATCCCATTTTCGATTTTCAAAAAGCATTCGTTCAATCATCGGTCGCAAAAAATATTTTTTCCATCCAGAAAAAAGCCCCAAATCGCGCTTGTATTCATTGGTCCAGTCCCACATGTATCGGGCTGGCGAGTGACAATATACAACAAATTTTGTCTCAGGCTTGGTGATGGCCCCGTGTGCAAATCCGCTCGAGCTACAAATCACGAGGTCGTATTCTGAAAAATCCAATTTTTCGACTGCGCGTGCCATATGTGGCAGACAAAAACGCTGTTTTCCTGTGAAATTATAGATTTTTTGCGTCCACAAATCCCAAACTTGTGGCGAAATTTTGGATTTTGGGAAAATTTTTCCGCATTTTTTCTCATCGTAAATAAGCGTGAAAATATCTGCTTCTGGAAAAAGTTTCATAAAATTTTCTACCACCTTTTCCGCGCCACCCAATTTCACGAGCATTTCGTGAAGAATTGCTACTTTCATACACAAAAATTCTAAAAATAAATTATTTTCATTGTATTTTTTTTTCAAAAAAGGCAAATTTTTTCCCTCATTTTTTCTAAAATCTTCAAAAAATTCTTAATGCAAAATTTTGCAATAGTATTATTTAAGAAAATTTTACCACTAATTTTTCTTATTATTAAGCGATTTTTATTATTGCAAATATTAGCAATAATATTTTTTGATAAAAAATAAGCCCCGAAGGACTTATTTTATTTTTCTTTGACAAGAACGGTGCCAAAATCTATTTCACGAATATTTTGTTCGTGCGTATCAATATTTTCTGCGATTATAATATATGAAATATTCGCTTGAATATCATATTTTTCACCGATTCCAATAAATTGTAACTTCATTGATTTTGAGTTTGTTTGTTTGAATTCATCAACGATTTTTGCTATAAAATCGCTCAAATCATAGGTCTCAATCACTTCGCCATAATGCGTGAGTACAAGATTTTTCCTATCAACCATTGCGTAGAAATTTTGAGATTTTCTCAGTGCATTGTCGCGATCAAATTCATCAATATATTTGTTGGCAGTGTCAATTGACCAGTCATAACCTGAAATTTTTTCACTTCTATCTTCCGATTCTTTGGCTGTTAAATCATAATTTCTCACATTGTCAGGAATGGTTTCACGAGTACCATAATTTACCTCTTGTAACAGCAATTTTTCCGCGATTTTTTCGCGAATTCTGTACGAATTTTCTTCATTTTCGAGAATGCTTTCAAATAATTTTTTAATCAATGTACAGTCACTCGATTTGCACAAATAATTGATTTTTTCAAGAATTATTTTTGAATTTTCATAATCGAGCATTTCGAGATTTTCTGTAACAATTTTCCTGTCGCGATAGCGGCCAGTTTGTTCGAGTGTTGCTATTAAATCGTTATATTGAAGGGTTTTTGGAAGAGCGAAAATTCCCCACGGCCCAATTGACATAAAAAGCGCAAGACATGAAAACATCATCGGAATCATCACGAGGCGCTTTCGCTTTGCAATCATCAAATAGAGTGAAATCACGAGCAAAATACCACCGATAATTACGACTAAATAACGATTTGTTGTGAGTCCATATTGTGCGATACGCAAATAAATCGCATAAAAAAGCATAAAAAGCTGGAAAAATACCGCCCACGGCAAATATTTTTGGAAAATTTCGATAACGCGATTTTCCCCTTCTAGATGCCGAGTTTTCATATATGTATAGTATCCAATCGCTGAAAAAACAATCACGAGATACGAAATAATTCCGTGTGGCCAATTCCAAAAATTCAGAAGTACGCGCGCGCTGTACGCGTATAAAATTACAAAATACAAAATCACAAATGGTACGCCAATATTTTTGATGAGAAAAATTTCAGCTTTTGTGAGTATATGATTTTCTGCATTTTGTTCATTATAATGAGGAAAATTGGCAAGCAAATAATACGAAGAAAAAAGCGTTATCGAGAAAAGATTCCACCAAGCATTGAGCCGCGAAAAATCAAACAATGTAAAATTTTCGTAGAGATCAAACAATTCTCCAACCGACCAAATCGCGATACTTCCGAGTAAAAACACAATGATAGAAATTCCTGCCGTGAGAAAAATATTGTTTACCACTGATTTGAAAAAATTGTCATAGCGAATTTCGGTTGCATCGCGCCATTTGTACGCCACCCAAAAAGGAAAAAGTCCAAACGCAAAAAGTCGGATCACAATCATTGTGAAATTTTCGTCGTACCAAGTTGAGGTGTTATAATTGAAATAATAAAAAATCCCCAAGTACGCGCCCATCACAAGATAGAGCCACGCAACGGCATTATTTTTATATTTTTCACGCAAAAGTTCGATGCTGAGTGAGAGAAAAAATCCAAAAAGCATCGTGAGTGAAAAATAAAATGCTGCTGATTCTGGCGTTTCTTTTACAAAAATATAATACGACCAAAACGCAAAAAATCCGAGCGAAAATAGTGCCGCCATCGGGAAACGGCTGAAAATATTTTTCAACGGAACAACGATATTCCGCGACAAAAATCCATCTTTCATAATACGAAATTAAGAAGCATTTTTATTATATCAAATTTTTGTAAAAAGCAAAAAATAAAAACGCTCAAAGGCGTTTTAGAGATCATCTTCAGGAACTTCTTCAATAACTGGTGGAATTTCTTTGGGCGAATTTTCAGTGTGCTTGGTTGCTGGGCCACCACGCCCAAAAATATATTGCACCAAAAACATTCGCATTTCTGTTTCGAAAAAATTATTTTCTTCGGGCAACAAAACCGTGATTGTATAGGTATAATCGGTCGCATTCGTGTTACTCATTGTGTATTCGACATCAATTGGAAAAAAACTATTGATTTTCCCTTCTATAACGCGCAGCGCATGGCTGATTTCTTCTGATGGCGTCGTTTTTGCAAATGGAACGAGCAATTCATAGCTATAAAACCTTCGACGAGAAAGATTTTCTACCGATTCGGAATAAATCACTTTGTTTGGCACGTACACAACTTCTCCTGTTTTATTCGTGATTTTCGTGTGATTCAGCGTAATTTCTTCGACCATTCCCTCAATCCAAAGCCTGAGCGTCCGTACACGAATTGTATCGCCGATTTCAAAAGTTTTGGAAAGCAAAATCGAAAGACTTCCCAAAAGGTTCGTGAACAAATCCTTGTACGCAAGTACAAAAATGGCACCACCAATTCCCGCCCCTGTCAAAATATTTCGTGTATTGATGCCGAGCGCTTCCAGCATAAAAAACCCGACCAACATCACGATTATTGTGTTGATGATGAACTGAAAAATTGGTAAAAATCGGCGAATAAGTTTGGTTTCAATTGCACGCGAATGACGGATTTGGTAAAAAATGGTCCCAACAATACTCCACACAAATCCACCCGCCAAAAAAAATTCGATCACATGATACGCTGTCTCGATGTGCCCCAGAACTTTTGGCGTCCAGTGCATATATCGCACTGAATAATGATACAAAATCACCACCAAAAAAAGCGACATGATCCAACCCAATATTCCAAAAAGATGTTTAAAATACCGCGAAAAGTACATATTAAACAATAAAATCAACTGAATTTTTCTCATTTTAGCGTAATTTTTTATTTTTTGCAAATTTTGCAGAATTTTTTCAAATATTTTTTCAAAAAATCTTTATACAATAAAAAAAATAATCGACAAGTGCAACTCGAAAACAAAATTGATTTTTTTTAAAAAAGCGTTAAATTGAGGCATAATTATAGAATTTTTACAAAAATTTCAGCAATGTCCTTTCATCTGGCTCACATTCACGATTATGAACGATTTTTGGTGATAGATATGGGAACATATCGTGTGCGTGCCGGTGTTTATAAAGTAGAAAAACAGCAGTTGAAAGAAATCGGATACGCGACCGTTCGCCAGAATCGTAAAAATTTTTCTGGTGGACAGATTTCTGATATGCAAGGCGTTGCTGCGACGATTGAACAGGCTATTTTGCAGGCCTCCAAGGACCTGGATCACATTCCAGAAGATATTATTATTTCGTTTCCGTCGAGCGACTTTCTTTTTGATTCTATCACGACGCAGTACACGCGTGCTGACCCATCATCGACACTCACAATGCAAGAGCTTGATACAATGATCAAAAAAATTGAATCACAATCGTATGCTCGCGCTCGTGAAAAAGCCCGTATTCGTTCGGGAGTTTTTCAAGATGATTTGCGCCTTATCTCATCAACTATCACATCGGTCGCGATTGATGGCAAAAAAATTACCAATCCTGTGGGGTTTTCTGGCGGAAAAGTGATGCTGACAGTGCTCAATGTTTTTGCGCCAGCGAGCGAGTTTAATATCGTTCGATCTATCATTGCCTCACTCGGTCGAAAAATGATTTCCCTTATTCCGATGCCACTGATTTTTCCAAAAGTAGTGGAACAAACCGAATACATCAACGAGCGCGCGTGTTATCTTGATATCGGCTATTCTCACACAACAGTGCTTGTGATGCAGGACAACGAAATTAAAACTTTTGAAACTTTCCCGGTTGGGGCGCGGATGTCTATGGAAATGCTTCGTGATGAGCACAAGACCTCTTCCCTCTTGGGAATTGAAAATATTTTGGTCAGCGAATCTGAAATTCGTGAACCGAAAAATCAGGAAATTTTGAATGATTTTTTTGAATATATTCTTGATATGGTTTGGGCGTTTTTGGAACAAGAAAAGCTCAATGTGCATTTTACCAATCTTTTTTTGCACGGAAATATTTTTGAGAATCCTGCGATTTTTAAAATTTTTGGAACTGCGTTCGAGGAAAATTGTGGTTACAGCGTCCGAAAAAAACGCCTTTCTTCGCTCGTGAACCCAGAATATCGCCACGACGAATCTATCACATATGGACTTGCTCTGACTGCTTCGGAGCTCTTGGTAGTCAAAAAAGACCCATTGATTCGAATACTTCGTTACGTTTTATATAGTTATGAATAATTATCACACGATTACCATTTCTGCAGAAATGTCTCGAACGGCCGCGATCAAATTTATCAAAAATTCGTTGGCAGAAAATCCTGGCGTTATTGTCGTAGATTTGCTCGAAGCAGGATTTCCGTTGCATCGAGATTTTTTCTTGGTGCTTTCGAGAAAATTTCCACGCGATCGATTCATTTTGCGGGTAAAATCCGAAAAAATCGTCGAACTCACGCGCTCGCTTGGCTTGCAGGCGGAAGTTGCGGGCATTCGTGCTGAATTTGAACGCGCCTATACTGGGCAAAATATCGCGACACACAATATGAGTATGATGGAATATTTTCTCTACGAAGTGCGTCGTGGTTGGCTTTGGCTCAAATTTGTGATTTTTGAACGCAAAAAAGACGAACCAAAATTACTCCATTACAAAAAAAAGAATTTTCAAATGGCACTCATTGTGGCGGGATTGATTCTGTCAGTTGTGCTCTTGTTATTTATTTTTCATTTTGCGATTTCTAAAACAATCGTGACGATTTCTCCACAAGTTTCTGTTCGTCCTGTTTCGGCAAATATTGTCTATCGACTTGAAGGTGCAACTGGTTCTATTCTTGAAACCAAAAATGTTTTGCGTCTCAAAAAATTGGAAATGCCGGTGGAACTTTCACAAAAATTTAGCGTGACTTCTGTTGATGCGAACTCTTCTCGTAATGCGCACGGAACTGTAACGATTTATAATGAATTGACTACGCAACAAGAACTTCGTCCGTCGACGCGATTTGTGACGGATGATGGCGTCGTTTTCCGCACGAAAGATTGGGTGCGTGTGCCAGCAACTCGTTCACTCAACGGAATTACCGAAATGGGTGTTGTGGAAGCGGAAGTAGTGGCTGATGTAAATGATGAATCTGGAAAACTGATCGGTCAGCGCGGAAATATCGCGGCGGGAACAAATTTGATTATTCCTGGATTGAAATTTAATCGCGATAAAGTCTATGCAAAGGCAAAAGATAATTTCTCTGGTGGTGAAAAACCGAGCGTGCATGTCCTCACAGAAGACGAGTTAAAATCTTTTCAAAATACGCTCAGCGAAAAGCTTCAAAAAGAATGACGAGAAAAAATTGAACAAAGTCTTGCAAATATCAAAAACTCCACAGGCGAAGATTTTGCACTTCTAATTCCGGATACTCTCAAAATGAGCGAAACTGGCTATGAAATTATCTCCGGTCACAAGGTTGGCGATGCAACTGATGAAATCGAAATCAAAGCACGCACCAATGTAACTGCAACAGTTTTTGACCGAAAAGCAACGATTGATTTTTTGACAGAAAAATTCCGAGAAAATCTCCTTCGTGGAACCAATAAAGAGCTGGCGATTCATCCTGATACACTTCGGGTTTCGAATGTGATTTCCCGCGCAGAAGATGATTCTGAAATCAAAGCAACACTTGAAATGAATGCTTCGACCGTGTATGATTTTGAAAACGCTTCCAATGAGCTGACTCGTCGCCTCAAAATTATTATCGCAGGAACTTCTGAAAAAGATGCACTTGATCATCTCATCAACGAGTGACAAATCAAAGAAGCAACGATTCAGAATACGCCATTTTGGCTTCGTAGCGTTTCGAGTAGCCCAGAAAACATCGAATTTGTCATCAAAAAATAATCTAAAAATAGACCCAAATTGGGTTTATTTTTTTGTAAAAATTTTACTCATGGAAAGATTTGACAAAAATAAAATTCAGTTTATACTTAAAAAGTAAGGATTTTTATATCATAAATTACTCGTATGAAAAATAGTCTGCACACTTCTGAATTTTGATCAGAAAGCTTTTTAGAAAAATCAAAAAGTAAGATTTCTTCGCTTCGATCTCACACTTCTGCGATGGTGCTGAGTGTAATGATGGTATCAATGCCAGTGGCGAGTGCTGAGAATGAATGGTATGGGAATTTTTATAACTATGAAGGGGCGACTATTTATCACCCAGCATTTGGTTTTCCGGTTTCTCTAGAAGAAGAAAAGGCGTGTGAGCAGATTTTGGAAGAAAAATTTGATGAGAGTGCCACAGAAGAAAATGCACAAATCCAAAAAGATTATGCGACTTGCACAGAACTCAATAATGCATATCTCGCATTTTTGAAAGAAAAAAAAGAGGAATTGGATGAGCTCAATCTCGCAGAACAGCAGGAAAAAATGAAAGATTCGATTCATCAACATCCACATGTTGCTGGAAATACAAAATAAAAAGCGAAAATTTTCGCTTTTTATTTTTATAATTTTTATTATAGCTGAAACTATAAAAAAGTTTGAAATAATTCTACAAAATGTGATTGCAAAAAATGCCCGCGATGTCCAAAAATGTGCATCTCAGATTTTGGTAAATATTCAAAATATTTTTCTGAATCCTCAAAATTGACAATATCATCATCACGACTCGCCCAAATATGGATTTCATCGCATTGTGATGAGATTTTTTTGAGATTTTTTGCTTCAAATGAGAAATTACCGGTATTATGCAAAATACTTTCAGGATGGCTCCAAACAGGCGCTATGAGGTGCAAAGCACGAATTTGGCGAATAAAGGTATTTTCTGATAAATATTTTGCCAAAAAAATTCCCCCGAGTGAGTGTCCAATGAGTGAAATTTCCGCATTGGTATCAAGTAAATCAATATATTTTTCGAACCAAATTTTCCACGCATCATAATCCGCATTGGTTTTGTCTGGCAAGGAAATTCGCTTCACATCATAATTATCAGAAAGCCCATGCGCAAGCCAATCTTTCCAGTTTTTTCGTGGCGGATAAAACGGCGTGCGCTCGCACCATTCCAGATATTTTTCGCGCGAGCTGAACACTTCCCCGCCCCCAACAATCCAAATAATTGGCTTGATTTTTTCCATAATTTTAAAAATAAAAGATGCTCGCATTATAAAAATTTTTCCAAAAATACCAAGCAAAAAGCCGTTTTTGAAAGATAAAAATATTGACAAAAAATATTTTTTGATTATAAAATAAATGTTTTTATGATTTTTGATTTTCATTTTCAGAAAGGAGAAAAAATGACAAAATCCAAAAAACACAATCCTAAGGACAAAAAACGAAACAAGAAATCTGAAAAAGCTCCATCTTTCGTACTGGATTCCAAGATGACTCCCGAAGCTTGTGCAGCAATCGGGCTCGAAAAGTTGCAAGATATGGTGACGAACGCACTTGAATATCTTCCAGTGGAAATTAGAGGGAAAAAACTTGAGAAGCCGCTTGATAAGGTTCTTGAAGTATTTTTGATCATCTATGCAGCCAAGCGGACTGGTCAAACCAACGAAGCTATCAAGAATATTGGACTTTTTCGAAAGACTTTTCTCATGAGATTGAAAGCGTTGGATAACAATCTTGGAGAGCATTTCCTCTTGAAGTATTATCCGCGCGTCTTGTTCAATAATATGTTGGCCCAGCATATTGACTCTCATTTTGAGACAAAATATGAGGTCAAACAATTTCTTGCATCTATTGTCTTTAGCGAAAAAATCATTCAATTCGAGTCTTCTCAAGAGAGTAAGGCTGAGTGAATTTCAAACCCCTCAATTGAGGGGTTTCTTTTTGTAACAATAAAACTATAAAAATCCCCTTTCGGGGATAATTACGCGAGTTGTATATTTTCTTCCAATGCTTTGATGCGGTTGTCAAGCGAAGGGTGAGTTGAGAACATACTATCTGGCTCGCTGATCATAAATGCGGCCATTTTTTTGTTGGCTTCAGCATTTTCTTCAGAAACCTGGACTGGCATACTTGAAAGTTTTTTCAATTTTTGAAGACCAGCAATCATTTTTTTCTTGCTTGTGAATCGAGCGCCGCCTTCATCTGCGCGATATTCGCGATATCGAGAAAAATACATAACCACGAGAGATGCGAGAAAACCGAATACAATTTGCAAAAGCATATATACAAGGTTATATGCAAGAATTCCCATTCCTTCGCCGTTTTCATCGGAAATCCATGCGTCAATTGTACGAGCGATGACTTGTGACAAAAATACGACAAATGTATTCATTACGCCCTGAATAAGCGTAAGCGTCACCATATCGCCATTGAGAATATGTGCCATTTCGTGACCAACTACACCCTCGATTTCATCGAGTTCCATTACATCCAAAAGTCCTGTGGAAACTGCTACCAGTGAAGAATTTTTGGTGGCACCGGTTGCAAAAGCATTTGGGTCAGCAGATTCGTAATATCCGACTTCTGGCATATTGATGCCATTTTCGCGAGCAATTCGTTCAACGGTATTCCACACAATCTGCAATCGAGCATCAGACATTGCACTTTGCGCATCAAGAAGCTGAATATTATACATTTTTTTCGCGGACCAACGAGAAATCCATAGAGAAATAAATGATCCAAGAAAGCCAAAAATCGCAGCATACACGAGCATATACATATATCCACCCCTCGCATTTTGCAATCCTGGAAAAACCATCTGCACAATCATCATCACGATCGTAAAAAGTGTTAAAACCGCGATATTTGTCAATACAAAAAAGAAAATTCGTTTCAAAAATGCCATTTTATAAATTTTAAAAGATAAGTGTACTGATTATAAAAAATTTTTTTCAAAATACAAGTCTTCCACGAAAATTTTTAATATTTTTTAACTTTATTTTCATGATTTTTCCTAATTCAGAAAAAATAAAATCCCCTTTTGAGGAATTTTAATTATTGTCAGAATCAGAAGGATTATCCGTATCGGAAGCATTCTCAGTGTTAGAATTTTCCGCTTGATGTTCGGAATTGTCGCTCATCACTAGGCTCAATCCGAAAAAAATTACACCGACCACAACGAGTCCGATTTTAATCATCCAAGCCGTATCCTCGCCCCATTCGTAGATCCAAGCAAGGATTTTTGGAACGCGATTCGCGTATCCAAGTCCAATCGCCATAGCGCCCAAAATCACGAGCGCTGAACCAAAATTTCTGAAAAAATCTTTCATAGAAAAAATTTAAAAAGCTCGCGAATTATATTGATTTTTTGCGCTTTGTAAAGAAGTTATAAAAACTCTTGACTTTGGTTGGAAAAGTCATACAATTCTGAAACTTTATACTTTTTTAACTTTCTTAATATTATGTTTGGTGGACTTTCAAAAAAATCTGAAAATGCCAGCATTCTCGATCCCTCGATGCGAATGCACGGAACGGTAACAGTAGGTACAAAGGGGCAAATCGTGATTCCAAAGGAAGTTCGTGATATGCTCGATATTAACGAAGGAGAAAATCTTTTGGCGATTACAAAATATGGTACATTTGTCGGTTTTATCAAAACGGACGATGTGGCCGAATTTATTGAATTACTCCGCAAAGAAGCGAATTTGAGCGGAAAATAATTTATTTCTTAAAAAATTTTATGAACAAACAATTTTTGGCGATATCTCTCATATCGCTCCTCTTTTTGGCTTCTTGTGGAGGACAATCGACCGATACAAATACAGAAAGTGGTGTTACCACAGAAAAAACTGATTTTATCGTACGAACCGATTCACTTGGAAGCTTTGGAACCGACATTTCCACAGAAAAAACGGCTGTTATTCAGGCGGATTCTACGCTTACATTGGGCGCAGAAGCGAATGGAAAAATTTCAAAAATTTTGGTAAAGGAAGGTCAAACAGTGCGTGCTGGTGCACCGATTGCTACGATTTCTGACACGATGAACAATTTTGATCTTTTGCTTTCTCAGGCACGAAATAATATTGAATTACAAAACGCTGGAAATGCTGCGCAGATGGCGAATCTCGAAATTTCCGTTTCCAATGCAGAATCGAATTACAAAAAAGTTTTGCAGTCGTACAATCAACTTCTTGAAAAAACCAATTTGCAATATGACAATTTGGTTGATTCTAATAAAAATACACTCAAAACATACAACGATTCGTATCGTTCGCAAATGTCTGGACTGGACGCGACGATGACGCAACTTTTGCATGATGCGGATGAAATTCTGGGGATGACGAAATATCGTCAATATGAAAATGACGCATGGCAAGGATATCTTGGTTTATTGAATGGTGAAGGTTCTGGAAAATCTGAAGATTCTTGGAATATGGTGACTGCTTCTCGTGGTGCTATCCGCGCTCGATTGGAGAAAAAAACTGATTTTACAGAATCTCCAAACGAAGATATGGCAATTCTAGAAAAAGGTATGGAGGATACTCGAAAAATGGTCGACAACATTATTTCTATGCTTCAAAATAGTGTAGAAAATCGTTATCTTACAAGAGAAATGCTCCAAATGTGGCTTCAGAAGTGGAACGCACATCGTTCAGCGATTCAAGGCACAGAATCTCAATTTGTTTCTTGGAAAACACAAACGAATGCGTTCCTTGATAATTATAAACAAAAAGAAATTGCTACAAAACTCGCAACACAGAAAAATACTGGAATGTCAGCTGAAGAATTCAATGCTTTGCAAAAAGATGAAAAACTTAAGCTTGCGTACCAAAATGCAGACTTGGGCGTTCGTGAAGCGATTGATAATGCAAAACTGAGTGTATCACAAGCCAAAGATGCTTGGGAAAATGCTAAAAAAATTAAAGCAACAACTGAACGGCAATTAGTTGCTTCATTGAATAATGCACAAATTGGACTTGCACAAGCCGAAAGAAATGCTGGAAAATTGACAGTCACTGCACCGATTGCCGGAACAATTACCAAGATTTCAGCAGAAGTTGGACAGAGCGTAAGTATTGGGACCCCAGTTGCTGAGTTTGCGGGATCTCAGGCGCAAGCTGCAATTGAAGTGGATCCGCGCGTTGCACTTTTTTTGAAAGTTAGTGATGAAGTTAAGGCTGTTGCAAACGACCAAGAAATTACTGGAACAATTGCTTCTGTTTCGACTATTGCTGGGAAAAATCTTCTCTCAAGCGTGCGAATTGTCTTCCCGAAAGCAGATAAGCTGATTGGTCAGCCAGTGGTGGTAAAATTCCAAATTTCTGATGCTGTTCACAAAAATAGCTTTTTGCTTCCTATCAATGCGGTGCGAATTATTGCTGAAGGACAAGGAAAAATTGAAACTTTGGTAGATGGAAAAATCGTCACACATGATGTGCAACTTGGCGCGATGTATGGTGGAAATGTAGAAGTTTTCACGGATTTGCCAGCTGATACGCAGGTTGTTTTGTCTGATGTAACGCAATATAATTCTGAAACACAAAAATTGGTTACTGAAAAATTTGCTCACTAATTTTTTATGGAAAAAGATAGAAAAAAAGAATTACAAAATAAGGTTACATCAGGTTTTTGGGGATTTTGGATTAAAAATTATCGCCTTTCATATTTGATGACAATTTTGCTCATCATCTTGGGATTTGTTTCGATTTTTACAATTCCAAAAGAAGCTACACCAAAAGTTGAGCTTGGGATGGTGACAGTTACGGCGGTGTATCCTGGTGCGAATCCACAAGATGTGGATACGCTTGTAACCGAAAAACTTTATAAAGCCATCGAAGGAATTGAAGGGATTTCAAGCGTGAAATCCACTTCTTCTGTCGGTGTTTCGAGCCTCGTAGTTTCTGCTAAAACAGGTGTTGATACCAAGGATTTACGAACCGAGATTCATTCAAAAGTAAGTTCCGTATCACTTCCAACAGAAGTTAAGGAGCCCAATGTAACAGCGATTGCTACGAGTGGCAATCTCGCATTTTCTGTATATTTATATCAAAAAGATAATAATGCCTCGCAGGATGAACTTATTGAGCGTGCCAAAGTTTTGCATGAGCGCCTCGAAAAACTTCCTTCTGTAAAATCTGCCGCAGTTTCTTTTGATGCGGTGTTGACTTCATCAGTGGGAAATTCTGCTGATGACAGCAAATATGATGCAGAAATTATTGTGAAAGATGAAACACTTCGTGCGCATGGATTGACACTTTCGAATATTTCTCAACAAATTTCTGGCTTGAACCGTGATATTCCTATCGGGAATTTCCGCATTGATAGCAAGGATTATGATTTCCGAATTAGCGGAAAAAATATTTATACCAGCGATTTTATCAAAACACCAATTAGTTTGCCAAATGGTGGAACGATTTTGCTCGGCGATATTGCGACCATTGAGAGAAAATATGATTCCAAAAAAATTACCAATCTTGTGGTAGATGGGAAAAATTATTCTGCGATTGGACTCGTGATTTCCAAGACGGATTCCGCTTCTATTTTTAGTGTATCGAGCGAAGCAAAAACAGAAATCGAAACTATTTTCCAAGAACAAGGATTTAAGGATTTTGGATTTATTTATACTTCGGATATTGCGGATCAGATTATTACGATGTATATCGATTTGTTCTGGAATTTTGTCAGCACGATTGGTCTGGTATTTGTAGCGATGCTCGTATTCGTAGGACTTCGAGACTCCGTGTTTGCGGTGATTGCCCTACCACTCGCCTTTCTTGCGACGTTTATTATGCTCGACAAGTTGGGTTACACGATGAACTCGCTTACTAATTTTTCTCTAATTATTTCGCTTGGTATCGCGATTGATACGGTGATTATTTTTGTACAGGCGTCGAGCGCGAAACTCAAACTTGGATATGATCCACAGACCGCTATTATTCTCGCCTTCAAAGAATATGCGGTGCCAGTGATTGTAGGAACGGTTACGACTGTGGTCGTGTTTATCCCGATTATGGGTCTTCCGGGAATTATGGGACGCTTCTTAGCGTTCATCCCAGTGACGATTTTTGGCGTGTTGGTTTTCGGGCTTGTGCTCGCAGTAACTATCAATGGTGCACTGTATCGCGCGATGGTGAAGCCACGAACAACCTATGTGGACAACCCAGAACAACTCGAATATCTTGATAGCGATCAGAAAGAATTATTGCTTTTGGAACGCGAAGGAAAAACTGAAGTTCAGGAAAACTCACTTTCGTTCCGTGCGCGACTTATTAGTGGTATGACCACAAAATATCGAGCGCTCATGGATCGACTTTTACCGAAAAAATGGTATCGTCGCCTCGCGATCGCATTACCAGTATTATTTTTCTTTTTTGGTTTTAATGTCATTGCTCCACAGATCAATTTTGAGCTCATGCCGGCTGATGATAACGATGAGCTTTCGTACACTATCAAGTCAACGGTGGGGCTTACAAGTGAAGCGATGGATGCGATGGTGGGCGATGTGGCACCATATTTTGCTAATGATCCAGAAATAAAAAATGTTTCCAAGGTAACGGATGGAAATATTACGACGCTTACAATCAATCTCACTCCCAAAAAAGAACGCCAAAAAAATGGACAAAAAAGCGCCTTTGATCTTGAAAAAGAAATGGCGAAAAAATTTGAATTACTTCGCTCAAAGGGCTTACACATCACAGGTGGGGTGGCAGCACAAGGACCTCCAAGCTCTGGCGCGATTGGCATTAAACTCGAAACCGCTGATAATAATAATTTCCAAACGCTTGTCAGTGTCGCGAAAGATTTTGAAAAATATCTTGAATCTCTTCCGGAAACAAAGGATATTACAAATTCTTCATCAGAAACTCCGGGACAATTTGTTTTCCGTCTCAATAAAGAGTTGCTTACACAAAAAGGAATTTCCCCGGCAATGATTTATGCGGCGATTTCTGAGCAAACCAATGGAATTACGGTGGGAAGTATTAAGGATGGATCCAATGATATTGATGTAAAATTGAAAAATTCTGCATTTACTGGCGCTGTAACGCCTGATATGATTGAGAATATTTCCCTTTTCCTCGGAAACACTTCCTACACAATCGGAAATTTTCTTACGGTTGTTCCGCAAAATTCTGTGGCGAATATCGTGCGTGATGGAAAAAATGTTCAAATTACGGTTGGTGCGGACCTCGTTGAGGGCGCGAATTCAATTCAAGTCAATCAACAAGTGCTCGAATTTGCAAAAAATTATCACTATCCAGCTGGTATTAAATATTCAGAGGGTGGTGCTCAATGAGAAAATTCTGAACTCATCGTTGCGATGATGACAGCACTTTTTGTTTCTATGATGGCGATTTTTGCAACGCTCACTTGGCAGTTCAATAGTTATTCTCGCCCAGCAGTTGTGTTTTATTCGGTTTTGATGGCACTTCCGTTTGTATTGCTTGGACTTTGGATTACAGGTAATCCGTTCTCGCTCATGTTTGGAATTGGGTTTATCTCGCTCATGGGAATCTCAGTAAATCACGGAATTCTTATCATTGATGCAACAAATCAGAACCTCGAAAAAGGAATGGACGGATATCTAGCGCTCACGGAAGCGACGGCGTCGCGTTTGGAACCAATGATTTTGACGACACTCACGACGGTTCTCGGTATGGTGCCACTCACAATGGAAGGCGCGATGTGGGCCGGACTTGCTTGGACGATTATTTTCGGGCTGCTTGCGACGACATTTATTGCACTTTTCTCGCTCGGAGCGCTGTATTATGAATTATTTTTGAAGCCAAAAAAACCAAATATTTTCAAAAGAATTTGGCGAAAAATTTTTAGAAAAAATCGTTCACAGAATATAAAATCTGAAAAAAATTCTCAGAATGATTCTAAAAAGCCTGAACCAGTGGCTCAAAATTCCCTTCAAGTAGCAGAAAATTTGCAAAATGAATATAACGCACGAATGAATCAAATTCTTGAAGTTGCGTAAAATCTGCTTCAAATGCATATTAAAAAATCCCTGAAACCAGGGATTTTTTTGAATCAGAATCTAACAATTTTATAAAAAATATTACAATCCTTGAATAATTACACTGAGTGAGATTTTTAGCTCTGAATTGAGTTCAGATAGTATTTCTATCGATCTTTTTGCAATTACCGCTCCGTAAATGAGGGCTTTTGTCATGAGCAATCGTAATACTGAAAGCGATGATCTCTATATACAGCGCATATTTCGCCCTGTCTTCTCCAGAAAATTTTCTACGAAGCATGGCGCGCGCTTCAAGATATTTGATAAATTTATTTGCCGTATTACTATCAATATCACTCGAAACTTTATTGCGTGATGATCCAAATCGTTTATTTATTTTGAGGACGATCATTTCAATTTGTTTGAGTCGATACTGAACGCTTTTTGAGTCGTTATTACCTCCAAAAAAAGTGAAAAAGGAATCTGCATTATATGCATTCTCTCGTTTTTGTTCATTTTTAAAAGATAATTAAAATCCCAAAATTACTTTTGGGATTTCCTTTTTTGTAGGAATAAGGCGACCTTAGGTGGCGCCTATTTCCAATATTTCCAAGAGAGATTTGGTGAGGAACGCATTAAGATTATCAAGAGTTTTTTCAAAAAACTCAGGGCTTCTTTTTGAATAAGGCAGCATCACGAGGAAGTCTGCCCATTTGCATCTCTCACAAGCCATAAGCTCCTCACGAAACATGTCCTTATCTTCAAGATATTGAATATAGCGATATGCTACTTCGCTACTAATCCCATCCGTCTTTTCTGGCACATTAAGAATTCGATGCACTTTGCTGATGATTTTTTTGATTTGGTCAGCTAAGTCCTGATCTACTGTTTGCTCAGCTAAGTCCTGATCTACTGTTTGCTCAGCCAAAACTTGGTCCTGATCTACTGCTGTTGTCGACATTTCTGTCTCCAAGGTTGTTAAAAGGACTTCTATCATATCGAAAATTTTTTTCTTGTCAAATTTTTAAACAGATTTTATTTTTTGTGAAATTTTCTAGAAAAATCGTACAAAAAAATCCGCTTTGGGAAATTTTATTCTTCCAAAAGGGATTTTGTGAGGATTTCATATCCATCGTCTGTCACCAAAATCGTGTGTTCCCATTGTGCTGAGAGTGAACCATCTTTGGTGCGAACGGTCCACTGATCTTTGTCGATTTTTGACGCATATTTTCCAATATTGATCATCGGTTCAATCGTGAAAACCATTCCTGGTTTCATTTTTGGCCCAGTATTTTTCGCTGCTTTATGATAGACGAATGGCTCCTCGTGAAATGCGACACCAACGCCGTGTCCACCGTATTCGCGAACTACAGAATAGCCTTTTTTCTCTGCAAAATCCGCAATATGAAAACCAATATTTCCAAATTGATTTCCTGGGAAAACCTGAGAAATTCAAACTTCCATTGCAAATTTGGCGTCATCAACCAATTGTTGCGCTTTTTCAGCAACTTGTCCAACCGTGTACATTCGAGATGCGTCGCCAAAATATCCGTCCACGATTGTCGTTACATCAATGTTGAGAATATCGCCTTCTTTGAGAATCACGTCGGCAGATGGTACGCCGTGACAGATTACATCATTGAGTGAAATACAGGTACATCGCTTGTAGGCTGACGGATGATTAGCCCATTTATTGTTGCCAAGATAATTGATACACGCAGATTTTCCGCCATTCGACAAAATAAAAGTATTCATGATATTATCGAGCTCAAGCGTTGAAACGCCCGGTTTGATATATTTTCCAATCATATCGAGTGTTTGCGCTGTTAATCGGCTTGCTTTACGGATTCCTTCAATTTGTTCCGGTGTTTTAATGATAATTCCAGTCATATTTTTAAAAATTTTAGAAACTTTATTTTATACAAAAAAAATCCTTTGGCAAATGATTTTTTATTTTTTAAATTTTGCAGAAAAAAATCCTTTTCTCATTGATTGTGCAAAAGAGGAAACAATCACGAAAAGGATTTTGAAAATGCGTTGCCAATAATCTCACTTTGACGCGGCGCAAGACCTACCTCACTTTGGCATTTTTAACGAGCAGTGCCAACTCGAGGGACAATTTTTTTTGCCCAAAAAATTTTTTAAAATATTTGTATTTGTATGAGACGCTCTAATTTGGAGCGTGGTTAAGGTTGGCGAGTGAGCGCCTTCGTGAAGTAAGTGATTTTATTGTAGCAGAAACTTTTTAAAAAGTCAAAAAAATAAAAAATCTCCGAATTGGAGATTTTTAGACGCGAATTTTTTTGATAACTTCGCCGAATTTTTCATTTTTTGTGGTAAGATTGCGACCATTGAGGAAAAGCCCGACAATAAGCGTAACAAATCCAAACCAGAAAATCCAGTTATCAGTCGAGATATTCGCAAAAAGCGCGCCAGAATCGTTTTGTGCTTGTGCGACACTTTCGGCAGTCACTTCCCCACCTGAAGGCGTTTCTACATTCGGAATATATGCTTTTTCAGTCATAAAAAATACTGAAAAAATCATCATCAAAGCACCAAGCGTCGTAATCACTTTTTTCCAAATCGCTTTACGGAAAAGTCCTGGATCGAAAATCCCACGAACAAGCCCAACAGCTGGAAAAATAAACAAAATATATTTAATTTCGTCTGGCAAATCGTAGAATTCGTAGTCAAAAATACTGATATTGATATTCGTCGCATTCCATCCAAAAACGATAACCGCCACGAGCAAAAGCGCAAAAATAATGCGTGTCGTGCGAATTTTGGCATCAGATGGTTTTTGAGCGAGTTTTCCAAGAGTCCCGAGGGCATCCATAAAAAAGAAAAAATTATTGAATTATAAATTGAAATTTTGAAAATGGCGGAGAGAGGGGGATTCGAACCCCCGGTACCTTTTGAGTACACACCCCTTCCAAGGGTGCACGATCGACCACTCTGACACCTCTCCGTGACGCACCAAGAGTATTCAAAAACCCAAAAAAATCAATAGTATTTTTCAAAAAGGACGTTGATTTTTTCTGAATTTTTCATACAATACGCGCATGGCAACTCGAAAAACTTCAAAAAAATCAAAACAATCAAAACAAACTTCCCTTCCCACGCTTCACCCCGACACGATTGACATGATGGTTGGGGTATTTTTGGTGACGATTGCATTGCTCACTTTTTTCTCGACACAAACGCCAGAATCTGGCCAAATGCCAGTAATTGGCCAGTATTTTACTCTCGCGGGAGAGTATCTTTTTGGAGGATATTTTCGATTTATTTTTTCGCCGATTTTGCTCGTTTTTGGGGCAATGATTTTGCTCAGAAAAACCGAATGGAATGCACTGAAAGGCTTTGGAATTCTCGGATTTTTTGTTTCGGTGACTTCCCTGCTTGGCTGGTTTTCGCGCGAAAATTCTCCGAAAATGTTTTTCAATATTTACGATCCACTTCAAAATATGGTCGGCCCAGCGATGGCATTTATTTTTTTGTTGGCGATTTTACTCGTTTCGCTGTACCTTATTTTTCAGCTGTCCTATGCAAAAATTTTAAAAAATGTTGGCCATCATACCAAAAATGCGATTTCGAATATGCGAATTCCGCAGGAAGATTTTCCTGAAATCGTAGAAATTTCTGAAAAGAAAAAACTGCGCAAATCAGCAAATCGCGTGGAAGAAATCAATTCTGAACTCGAAAATATTCGCCAAGAAAAAGAAAAAACTCGCGACGATGAGCCGACGATGGGCGCCAAAATTTTGTCTGGAATTTTTAAAAATCCACGAGAAAATATGGACGACGAGCCTGAAAATCTGAAGATTTCTGAAAAGAAAAAATCTTCTCGCGCGACTATTATTCCTGATAAAAAAATTCTACTTACGGATACAAGCGGAAAAGTTATTTCCAAAGAAAAAGAAAATCCTGCGCCAAAAATTGCAAAACCACTCTCTGGTTGGAAATTTCCGAGCACGCAACTTTTGGATCGACCAAAAAAGGCTAATCCGATTTCTCCAGAAGAAATCCGCGAGAAAGCGCTCATTATTCAGAAAACATTGTTGCAATTTGGGATTGAAGTCGAAATGGAAAAAGAATGCGTCGGTCCAACGGTGATTCAGTATCGCTTGCGCCCAGCGGAAGGTGTGAAAGTTTCAAAAATTGAAAATCTCAACAAAGACTTGGCGCTCGCACTCAGTGCGAAATCGATTCGTATTCAGGCGCCAATTCCTGGGATGAGTCTTGTCGGAATTGAAGTTCCAAATGACAAGCGCGATGTTATCACGATTCGTGAAGTTTTGGAAAGTCCAGAATTTCAGAATAATCCAAAAAAATTGGCCGTTGCTCTTGGAAAAGACATCAATGGTGATTATGTTGTTGGAGATTTGGCTAAAATGCCCCATTTGCTCATCGCAGGTCAGACGGGATCGGGAAAATCCGTCGGGATGAATGGTTTGATTTTGTCACTTTTGTACAAAAATACGCCGGCAGAATTGCAGATGATTATGGTGGATCCAAAGCAGGTGGAACTCGGAATGTACGACGGAATCCCACATTTGCTTACGCCGGTGATTACCTCGCCTGATAAGGCACTCAATTCCCTCAAATGGTCTGTGGCTGAGATGGAACGCCGATTTGGGATTTTCCGTGAAAAGCGTGTGAAAAATCTTGATGAATATAATGATCGTGCCGATAAATCCGAACAAATGCCAGCAATTGTATTTATTATTGATGAATTGGCAGATTTGATGATGAGTGGAAACAAAAAAGAAGTTGAACATAATATCGCGCGTATTGCACAAAAATGACGCGCTGCCGGTATGCACATAATCATCGCGACGCAGCGCCCTTCTGTAAATGTCATTACTGGTATTATTAAAGCGAATGTTCCGACACGAATTGCATTTACGGTTGCTTCACAAGTCGATAGTCGAACAATTCTTGATCAGATGGGGGCGGAAAGTCTTTTGGGGCGCGGTGATATGCTCTACTTTCCTACTGGCGCAATGGGCCCGACTCGTGTTCAGGGAATGCTCGTAGAAACCGATGAAATCGATAATGTCGTGCGTGAAATTCGTTTGACGATTATGGATGAGGATTGGTCACCAAATATTCCTGATACCGAAAGCATTGTTCGAGAACCAGCTGGTAATAGATCCGGAAGCATTATTGATGGACAACAATTTGATGAAGCGGAAGATGTGATCAATTCAGCCATTGAACTCGTGCAATCAGCAGGAAAATGTTCAACAAGTATGCTTCAGCGTCATTTGAAACTCGGTTATGGTCGCGCAGCTCGTCTGGTTGATATTCTCGAAGAAATGGGAATTGTTGGCCCAGCTGATGGTTCTAAGCCTCGTGAAGTTTTATAAAACTTATTTTATTAATTTAAAAAACATGCACAAAAATATTGCTGGTCTTAAAATAACTACAACAAATGAAAATGGAAAATCTGCACAAGATTTATGGAAGTGATGGGAAAATTTTTACCAAAAAGATTTTTCTGAAAATTTATGAAAAATTGCTAAAAATTCTATTAATTATGCAGTTTATACAAATTATGAAAAGGATTTTTCTGAAGGAAATTATGATGTATATATTGGTAAGGAAACACAAAATTCTGAAAATAGTTTTGAAAATATTTTGGTGGATTGGGAAAAATTTAAGGTTTTTGAGTTTGAATATACTTCACCAGAATCAGTTTTTGATGCTTGGAAAACTATTTGGGAAAACAAAAGTCTTAATCGTGCTTACACTTATGATATTGAAGAGTATTATGAGGAAGGAAAATTTAGAATTTATATTTCTGTAAAATAATTCAAAATTGACTTTGGAGCAGAAAAAGGCCATACTTTCGCATTATTTATTACGCGCTCATTATATGGAAAGTATTGGCGGAATTATTAAAATTTTTTTTGACTTTATCGTGTCGTTATTGGCCAGTATTTTCGGTTTTGTGTATATTCTTCTCAAAGGAGCAATATTCCTGACTTTGGGGCTTCTTGTGGTGGCGATTGTGTTATTTTTTATCATAAAAGTTATCACGAATTATACGATTGATGGCGAAAAACTCATTCTTTCAAAACTCACACACAAAGTCGAAATCAATATTTCTGATATTGAAAAAATAGACGACTCGATATGGAGTCATTGGCATTATAATCGTGATTTTTCGATTTGTTAAAAATTTACAAAAAATCAATCCAGAAATTATTTCAAAAATCTAAAAATCTCCTAAACGGAGATTTTTATTTTAATGAGCTTTTTCGTGATTTTTTAATTATGATTTTTCTTTTATTACTTTATCAATCATCTTTCTACCTTCACTTGCAAATGTGTTAATAATGGAAATATGGCTTAATTCAGGCTCCAATTCAGTAAAAATAGAACCACTGAGTGCAGTGGCTCTATTTTTTTCTTGAGGCGAGAAAGTTTTTTCATGAATGAGTTCATTTTGAAAGTCTGAAAAGAGAGGATCTTTTAGTGTTTCATGCTTTACAAATATTTTCAAAAAACACTCAATTTCCGTTTCTTTCCAGTCATACCAATGAAGGAGTTCTCTGAGACTTGCGTACAGGCCTCAGAGAACAATGTACCAGTCACGAGCATGGTTTATAATTTTAATTTACGCACCAAATTTAAAAAGCATAACATCACCATCCTGTACAATATATTCTTTCCCTTCCATTCGTACTTTTCCGTTTTCACGAGCGCCTGCCCAGCCACCAAATTCTACCAAATCTTTCCAGTTGACCGTATCAGCTTTGATGAATTTTTTCTGAAAATCCGTATGAATCACGCCGGCTGCCTCTGGTGCTGTCCATCATTTTTTGATGGTCCATGCGCGAACCTCGATTTCCCCAGCTGTAAAGTAATATTGCAATCCGAGTAAATCGTAGCAAGTTTTGATGATTTCATCCATAGGATTATTTTTTACTCCCAATTCATCGAGAAACATTGCTTTTTCTTCGTCGCTAAAATCCAACATATCCATTTCGATTTTCGCGCTAATTGGCAAAACTGGGATTTTTTCGTCCTGTACACCAATCATTTCACGAAGTTCAAATTCTGGTGTGAGAATTTTGTCTTCCGCGAGATTTACAGCATAAATAAATGGTTTCGCCGTCAAAAGATGCAAATCGGTAATCATTTTTTTCTCGTCGTCTGTCATATCGAGGAGTGAGGCAATTTTCCCAGATTCGAGATGTGCGCGCAATTTTTCATAAATTTCAGCGCGAGACTTAGCTTCCTTGTCGTTGGCGCGAACTTTTTTTTCATTGTCCGCAATTCGTTTTGTAATCGTTTCAATATCAGCAAAAATCAATTCGAGATTGATAATTTCAATATCGCGTTTTGGGTCAATAGATCCATTGACATGGTGAATATTGCTGTCATCAAACGCACGCACTACCTGCAAAACTGCGTCCACATTTCGGATGTGCGACAAAAACTTATTTCCCAAACCCTCACCGCGACTCGCTCCTTCAACGAGCCCAGCAATATCAACAAATTCCACCGTCGCAGGAATAATTTTTGCGCCATTCACAACTTCTCGGATTTTTTCGAGGCGATCATCATTGACATTTACAATTCCCGTATTCGGCTCAATCGTACAAAACGGAAAATTGGCAGCTTCAGCCGCGTACGATTTTGTCAAAGCATTAAAAAGCGTCGATTTTCCCACATTTGGAAGCCCAACAATACCAACTTGCATAATAAAAATTTTAAAAATTAAAAATCACTTCTCTCTCGCGTCGAGATATCGAATGGATTTTTTCCAAAATCCACATTTTCTCCCGTCCAAATTTTGTACGCGCCAAAAATCGCGACAATCACAAAAACAATCATAAATCCCTTAAAAATAGGCATTATGAGCGGAGAAAAATCTTTGAATGGTTTTACGGAAATGAAAAAAATCGCGAGAAAACCGAGAATTCCAAGGATACACGCGAGATATATGACGAGAAGTGTGAGAGTCGTAGTAGTCATAATTGGCGATAGTATAGTGATTTTTGAGAAGTTTTCAACTATTTTTTGCTTGCAATTTTTTTCTCGTTCTATAATTTTTTGAAAATCTCAAATTTTTATTATTGCAGTTTTTTGCAATAAGTATTTTGGCTTTGAGAAAGTGTTTTTGAGAATTTATTTTTGAAAAAATATTCTTAATACAAATTTTTGCAATAATTATTACTGGAAAAGTGTTTGTAATTTTTCTTCAAAGTTTTTGAGTGAGAATTTTTCGGCTTGCGCTCTACAATCATTTTTCATGGAATCAAAATCAGTTTGTTCGTTATTGCGAATAATTGCAATAAGTGATTCTGAGGAATTTTTTTCCAATAAAAATCCAGTTTTTTCGTCAATAATTGTTTCAAGATAGCCACCTTCTTTTGGTGCAAAAACCGGTTTTCCACACGCCATCGCTTCAATTGCCACCATTCCAAAATCTTCATTTTTACTCATACAAACAACCGCCTGACTTTCGCTGATTATCGTGGGAAGTTCATTGTTATCAGAAATTGAGAGGAAAAAAATATTTGGAAATTCGCTTGATTGGAAAATTTGATTTTGTTTCGTTGTTGGCTCGATTTCTGCTAATTTTTGAAATTCCTCGCGCTGGCTATCCTCCGTTCCAAATAAAATGAGAATATTTTGCTCAGGGATTTGTTGAAAAGCGCGAATAATCTTGTCAATCCCCTTCACGTGCGTGAGGCGCGCAAATGACAAGAAAAATTTTTTCTCATTTTTGTGAAAAATTTCTTGGATTTTTTGAAGATTTTCGGAATTTTTTTGAGGTTTTTGTTCAGAAAAATGTTCGGTGTCAACTGGCGGAAAAAGTACGATTCCATCAGTACGCCCAGTCCATTCAGCGAGGCGTTTCTGATTTTCGTGAGAATTTACAAAAACGAAATCAAATTTTTGAATTTCTCGAATATATATTTTTCGTAAAAAATACGCAAAAATCCTATACGGAAGCCTCGCAAGTCGTGGAACTTTAGAAAGATATTCGTCATAGAGATCGAATAAATGTCGAGAAATCGAATGCGCGTAATAAAAAGTTTTTTTGCCTTTTGGAACGCTCCAAATCGCAGAAATTGCTTCATTAGACAAGAAAAAATTTTCATAATTTCGAAAATCTAGTTTTTCAGAAAATGCTGGTTTTTCTATTTTTTGAGTGCCAAATTTTTTTTCAGAAATATCGTGTGGATGACAAAATTGTGCCAAAAAAAATGAAATTTTCATTTTGAGAAATCCAATCATTCCGCGTCGAAAATTCGGATTCAGTTCAAAAATTTTCCCAGAAAAACCCATTTCATGCGGATTATAACAATTTTGATGCCAAATCGCCGTTGCAATATCGGCATCCAAAATTTTGGCAATGTAGAGGTTCATGCGCTCGGCGCCACCTTTCATCAAGAAGGTATCGTGAACGAGAAGCGTTTTTTGAGGATTTTGAGAATTTTTTTGCATGTCAAAATTATAGAAAAATTTGGTTTTTTCGCAAATCATTTTTCATCGAGCGTCAAAAATTTTTCTTGAAAAAAATTGAAAAGTCCATACAATGCTCGCACATTTTTAAAAATTTCAAATATGGCAAAAAAATCAAAAAAAATTATTTCTGACTTTCTCGTTCCGACGATTATTGATAAAGTGGGAGGTCAGGAACGCGCGTATGATATTTATTCTCGTCTTTTGGAGGATCGAATTATTTTTTTGGGTGATGCGATTGATTCCGCGGTTGCCAATACCGTGATTGCGCAACTTTTGTTCCTCGAAAAAGCTGACCCCAAGGCGCCAATCACAATGTATGTGAATTCGCCAGGTGGGCATGTAACGGCGGGGCTCGCGATTTATGATACGATGCAATACATTAAACCTGATGTTATTACGGTTTGTGTGGGGCTCGCGGCTTCTATGGGATCCGTGATTCTCGCGGGTGGTGCCAAAGGAAAACGCTACGCGCTCAAACATTCTGAAATCATGATTCATCAGCCGCTGGGTGGTGCGGAAGGTCAAGCAACCGAGATTCGCATCGCGGCGGAACATATTTTGCGAACGGGTGAAGTTTTATACAAAATTTTGGCTGATCACACAGGCCAGGATATTGATACAATTCGCAAAGATTGTGATCGTGACAATTTTATGACTCCAGAACAAGCCAAAAAATATGGCCTCATCGACAAAATTTTATAATTTTAAAAAACGAGCAATCGTTTTTTTTTTTTTTTTAAAAATATAAAAATTTGGTAAAAAAATAAAATTACAAATGAAAAAAATTATGTGTCAATAGAATTTTCTCGAAAAGTGAGAAGAATATTTGCTATTTACTGCCATTATCAATATAATTACGGCGTTTATTTTTTTATAAATTTTCTCATGAAAAAACTGGCTTCTGCCCTGCTCGTACCGGCGTTACTCGTGAATGCTGTTGGTGTGCAGAGTATTTTTGAATTTATGCCGACAGCGCATGCGTATACTTCTGCGCAAAATCCTGTGGATTCCAATTATGTTCGTGCACATACGGATAAAGATAATACAGAAGTACAATTTGAAGATCCAAATTTGAAAATTGCAATCAATGAAGTGCTTTCTCACATAACTGGCACTACTCGCTCTGCTCATCAAAAAGTGACTATTGGAGAGATGAAAACTATTCGTTTCGGAAAAGGAAATGCTGGATCATTTGATCAGCTCAGTTGGGATGAAATCGCGCACTGGTCGGCACCACCTCATAACGCTTCCTCTCGAATCAAATACCCACAATATCCGGTTTTTGCATTCCGAGAACTCAGCAGTCTAGAAGGACTTCAATATCTTGTCAATACGGAAGATTTGAATCTATCGGCAGCCAAATTGTCCAGTTCGCAAGCGCTTGAACCACTTAAAGATTTGACACAATTAAAAAGCCTCAATTTGTATCAGACTTTGCGAGATGGGTCGCCGAATTTTGCTCCCGCAACAAATGTTCTTGAACCTTTAAAAAATCTTTCTCATTTAGAAAATCTCCATCTCAATACCAATAAGCTTACTTCGGAGCATGTGGCATTCTTGAAAGATGTGCAGAATCTCAAAACGTTGCTCGTGTCAGGAAATAAGATTTTGGATTTGAAAACAGCATTCAATAGCGGTGGTTTCGCCAATTTGGGTGGAAATTCTGCTTTTGAAAATCAGCAAATCTCACTTGACACGACAAAGCGTCTTTTTGAAAATCCTCTCAAAGACTATAATGGAAATGTAATTCCAGTTATTGAAACTGCAAATGTCAAAAATGTTGATGCGAACGGAAGTCCAAAGCAAGATGGCGGCTACATCAAAATTTTAAATCTCAATGGCGTTGGCAATGCTGAAATCAAATGGTCACAGCCGATTGGACAATATGGAAATCAAAAATTTACAGGAACAATAGCGTTAAAATATAATTTGACAGCGGTTCCAGAATTTGAATCGATTACAGAATCTATCGAAAATGCTACAAAAACTTTTGCAAAGACTGGCGATAAAATAAAAGTTTCTCTCAATCTTACACAACCAGCCACTTGGAAAGCTGGAAATACACTCGAATATTGTATTGGTGATGATACTTCGTGTGCTGCGAGCAATGGAACTAATTATCAAAATATTGGCGCCTTCACAAAGGCTGATACTCCAGAAAAAACTCGTAATAAAACGATTACTGTTCCAGCTGGTGTAAACGGACATTTATACTATCGAAATATTGCTTTCCAGAACAAAGATGGTGAAAACATGGAAAGAAATCCAACTGATGGCAACAAGAATTATTTTGTAAAGACGATTTTGGTTGACACAAAAGTGCCAACTTGTGGAACGCCGACATACAACCCAACGACGCCAACTAACGGAAATGTGACAGTGACTTTTGTGCCACAGGATGATGGAAGTGGGCTTGCGGCTAGCACTCAGACTCGTTGTACAATTTCAAAAAATAATGAATCTTGTGAATTCAAAATTTTCGACAAAGCTGGAAATGAGGCAATTTGTAAATCGAGTGTTGTAACCAATATTGATACAGAAAAACCGGTCATCACTGGCGATCAAACCAAAACTTTTGAAGTTGGATTGGATGATGCTAAAAATTTTGATCCAAAAAGTGGTATTCAAACCGAAGCAGGAGCAAATCTTACTTGTGCGGTAAATCCAGCGTATGATGCCACAAAAACTGGTACTTATACGGTAAAATGTAAAGCGAAAGATGCTGCCGGAAATGATTCTGATGAATTTGTACGAACGATTACAATCAATCCAATTGACAAAACTCCTCTCAATAACAAAATTTCTGACACTGAAAATCTTTTGCAAACAGACAAAAAAATCGTGAACGACGCGAATAAAACCGCGCTTCGCAACAAGCTTCAAGACGCAAAAACAAAAGCTCAGGATCAAAATTTGACTAAAAAACAGCGTGACGATTTAATTACCGAAATTACTGACTTGGTTAACAAGTTAACACGTGATACTCAGGCTCCGGATCTTAATCTCAATGATATCACGGTGAATGAGGATGTTGCGATTACACCGATTGATTTAAAACAAGCCACAAATAATGATGATATCAAAGAATTCACTGTTAATGTAAGATTGCCAGCGAATGCAACGCCAGATTTTTCTTTGGATAATGCTACAAAAACGATTGTTGGTACGCCAAAGCAACCTGGAATTTATGAAGTAACTGTAACAGCCGAAGATCAGTATGAAAATAAAACGACAAAAACTTTTAAAATTATTGTAAAAGATACAACTAAGCCAGAAATCACACTCAATGGATCTCCAACTATTACACTTGTAAAAGGACAACCATACAACGAGCTCGGCGCTACCTGTACTGATAATTATGATGCTACTTGTAATATTGTGACCACTGGTGGTCCAGTAGATTCTAACACTCTTGGAAAAACAATAATTACTTATACAGCGACTGATGCAGCTGGAAATACTTCGACAAAAACTCGAGAAGTAACCCTTGTAAGCGGAAATACTCCAGTTATCACTCTTAGGGGAAATTCTCCAGTGAATGTAGAACTTGGTGATACTTATACAGATGATGGTGCTACTGCCAATGATGCGGAAGATGGCGATCTCACTGCAAAAATTAAAAAAACTGGAACGGTTGATACTTCAAGAGTAGGAACTTATGAAATTTCGTATGATGTGACGGACTCATCAGGAAATAAGGCTCCGACAGTAAAACGACAAATTATTGTGAAGGATACAACAAAACCAACTATTTCTCCAGTAGCAAATACAGAAGTTGATGAAAAAAACCCAATTACACCAATTGATATTATTGTGACAGACAATGATTCTCAACTTACTGTTTCTTTTGTAACAACAGACGCAAATGGAAATGCGACCAACTGACTCCCACCAGATTTGACATACGATCCAATCACGAAAAAAATTACTGGAACTCCAAAAAATATTGGCGTGTATCAGATTGCGATTCATGCAAGTGATAGCTCTGGAAATATGGCTGATGCGAAAAATTTTACCCTAACAGTAAAGGATAAAACCGCACCAAGAATTGATCCGATTGCAGACAAAACCCTCCCTCCAAACCAGCCTATCACTCCAATCAACATCACTACAGACGATCCAACAGCCACTATTAATGTAGACTCAACTACTCTCCCTCCTGGACTCACATTTGATCCTGCTACCAACAAAATCACTGGAACTCCTGCTACCCCAGGAACCTATACAATCAAAATCAAAGCCAAAGATCCAGCAGGAAACGAAAGTGAACAAGAATTCAAAATTACTATCACTTCCCCTTCCAACAACAATGGAAGAAATAATACTACTAAACCAACTGCGGGTCCTGGCGGAAGTGGATTCTCAATTCCAGCCAATCCAACAAATCCAAACAATT
>ERZ772956.205-NODE-205-length-48926-cov-10.919584_pt1 | contig 48926 bp, 45 predicted proteins | sample MGYA00580683_ERZ772956 | MGnify/ENA primary metagenome ERZ772956 (study PRJEB29015, sample SAMEA2738077) | human oral metagenome | biome: human oral; feature: human-associated habitat; material: saliva | place: China | collected 2212 ... | reverse complement strand
AACATCCATAGCTATAAGTTTGCTATGGATGCTGCCGCATAATTTAATAGATTTTATTGATTTAAATTATCACCAACATTATTTGACATAGAGCCTATTTAATATAGGAAATAATACCTGTATAGTAGAAAGGATATAATAGGAAAGAAAACTTACACAATAGAAAAGACAACTTATAAGGAATAGTTCGTAAATAACTCGAGTAAATGAAAATAACATTCTGTTAATATGATAGATAAGTATAAAAGTAATATGTATGTGTAAAAGTTACAACAAAAAAGTTACAAGAGCTTCCTTATTTGATAACTAAAACTAGATAATAAAATAAAAGCTCTTGTAAATATGAAAAAGCTATTGTATAATAGTAAAGATGTTGAAGAAAAAAGCAAATAAAAACAAAGAAAAGCGCAAGTAGAATGTATATAAAAGACCTATATTTGTTGATTTTTTTGGTTTTTTTGAATTTTTTTGCAAAAACATCTTGAAATTATTACAATTTTGTAATAATATTAAAGTGTGAGAAATGTATGGTTCTATATATTTTTTGTTCGGAATCATAAAGAATTATTAAAAGAAATGTAATCAATAATATGTTTGGGAGGAATGATAACATGAAGAAACAAATAGCTGTTTTAATGGCTGCTGCGACTGCAGTAACGACTGTAGCTCCAGTGCTAGCAAGTGCTGACACTATCAAGCATGATAACGTGTCAATCGGTGAGGTAGAAGCTAAGATAGCTGCTGCTCTAGCTGACAAGTATGCAAGCGATAAGGAAGATGGTATAAGAGTACCAGGTCCAGACGCTGTAAAGGGATATGAAAACTCTAAGTATGCTGTAATAGTAGATGCAGATGGTGCTATAGCAGATGCAGATGCTTATGGACTAGTTCCAGTAGCTAATACTATATACAGTGGTCTTGCTGAAGCTACACCAGTAGTTGCAGGACATGTAAGATATGTTGTAACTGACGCTGCAAAGGTTAAGAACCTAATCGAAAAGAGAATGTCTTCTCCACTAGCAACTGGTGTAAAGGCTACTAGCGTTCTAATCGTTGACAAGGGTGTAAAGGACAATAAGTCTACATACACAACTACTAACAAGCACTATGTTGCAGGTGCTGTAACAGAAGCTGATACTCAGGTTTCACTTGATGCTATCGATACTAAGGCTGAAATAGATGCTTTAGCAGGTGTAGTTGCTCCTGTATCTTTTGTAAAGGATGTAACTAGAACTGGTAATCAGGTAACTATCGAGCTTAAGAGTGGTAAGAAGATTGAAGTTGGCGTAAACAGTGAAGCTCTTGACTTTACAGCTCCTAAGGCTGAAAAGCAGGATTTAACTCTTGAAGCAGTTAGAAATTCTCAGGCTGTAGCTGACCAGGTAGTAGACTTTGCTAAGATAGCAAATGTTGGTGGTGTATCAAGAACTCTTGACCTACCACTAGTTGGAACTCACGAATATGTTCTGGATGACGTTGAAGTACACGAAATAGCTGTTCCAACAGTTTACACTAAGGCTGAAGGATATAGCAAGGCTGGTGCTGACCTAATCAACCCACTAATAAGAGCTAAGAGAGACAACAAGGCTGACTACTCTTTCAACTATAAGGGTGTTAACTATGCTCTAGCTACAAATGCTGGTGTTAAGGTTGCTAATGACGCTCAGGCTGAAGCAGCAGTAGATACTGCAAATGCTAAGATAGATGTAGCTGGTGACGGTTATGTTCTAAGATTAAACGTTAGAGTTCTAGACAAGAACGATAAGGATAGATTCAAGACTCTTCAGTTCAAGTTCGAAGGTAAGACTCAGCAGGATCTTGTTAGAGTATTAAATGACCTTAAGGGCAAGAACGAAGTAGTTGTTGGTAAGTTCGTTAAGCTTGCTGGTTCTGACAGAGCTGCTACAGCAGTAGAAGTATCTAAGGAAAGATTCGGATACAAGGAAGCTGATTCTGTAGTTGTAGTTGGTGCTAATGCATTAATAGATGGTCTTTCAGCTGCTCCTCTAGCTGCTGCTAAGAACGCTCCAGTTCTTATAGCTGGTAAGAACGGTCTAGACAACGGATCTCTTGCTGAAATAGAAAGAGCTTGTAAGGACCTAAGCAACAAGACTGTATACATCGTTGGTGGAGAAAACTCTGTATCATACGCTGCTAAGAAGCAGTTAGAAGATAAGTTCGGTGCTGTTGTTGTTAGACTTGCTGGTGATGACAGATATGACACTTCTCTAGAAGTTGACCACAGACTAGTTAAGGATGGTCAGGCTTCAACTACTAGATTCGTAGTAGGTGGAAATGGTGCTGCCGATGCTATGTCAGCTTCAGCTGTTGCTGCTAAGAAGGCTGCAGGAAAGGTATCTCCAATCCTAGTTGTTAAGAAGGATGGTATAAAGGCTACTACTAGAACTTACCTAGCAGGTAAGGTAGATCAGGCTTACGTTGTAGGTGGTACTTCAACTGCTTCAACTCAGGTATTCAAGGATATCGAAAAGGTTATAAGCGTAACTCCAGCTGGTTACAATACACTTAACAATAAGGTTAAGAGACTTTCTGGTGAAGATAGATACGCTACTAACCTAGCTGTTATCAACGAATTCTATGCTAATCCAAAGGCTAACGGTCTTGCTGTAGTATCTGGTAAGACTCAGTACCTAGTAGATGCTCAGACTGCTGGTGCATTCGCTGCAGACAGAGGTCTAGCTGTTCTATTAACTGCTGACAAGTTAAACAAGGATCAGGAAGATACATTAGCTAATGGTGTATTAAAGGGTCTTAAGACTAACATCTACCAGGTTGGTGGAGTTGTTTCAAATGGCGTTATGAAGAGCGTTGTTGATATACTAGGTCTTTAATCACTAGTTAATAACTTAAAAATAATACTAATTTATTAGTAATACAGATATGGATAGGGATTTTCCCTATCCATATTTTTTTGACCTTTTCTCTAACCCTTCCACAGGATAAAAAGGTGTTGCAATACCAAAGAATATAGGTCATAAGCTATGATATTATTAAAATATATGATAAAATATAGCTTGAATGACTATAATAAAGGGGGGTTGGTCTATGCAAAATACAGACCTAATAATTAAAGAACTATACACCAGGTCCTACGAGCTAGACCAGGCCGGCAAGCTGGACCTATCCTTGCCAACAAACAGGCTAATCCTAATAGGGACAAAGGTCCTAGACAACAGGTCTAATGGACCTATTAACTTCGATGTAGATAGGCTTTATGATGAACTAGTCTACTTCAACTCCTATGGATCTAAGGATGACGGATGCCCCTTGTCCTTCTTCCTTCCTATGATCTTGGCCAATAGATCCTACCAAGCGTATGAATCATGCTTGATAGATCTTATAAATAAGCTTATGACCTTCTACACGAACCCTGAGAGCCTAGATAACTACATAATAGAGGTATTTATCCTTGATAGTCTTGTAAGGGCTTATATTAGGTCAGGAGAACCAAGTCAAGAGGGAGATAGGATCCAAATATTTAAGGATATAAAAGACAAGCTAGTATCCTACAACCTAATAAAGGAATCAAAGAAGGAAACCATAGGTTTCCAGCTAAAGAAAATAAAATACATAGAAAAGGTCCACAGGTTGATAGACCACTTAGAGGGACTGGGCGGTTTTAAATATGACCTGGAGAGTCCAGACCTACTCGACCTCCTAGGAGCCCTAGTCGATGGTAATATTGGTAAGGACAGCCTATCAGGTCTACTTGCCACCATTCTTGGATACGATAAAAATAACTCAAAGCTTGAAAGGCAAGACCAAGAGAGTGAGACTTTTGTACTTTCTATGGCAGACTACCTAGTAGATATACGAAATAGAAAAAAGGTCAGTCGTAAGTACCAGGTCAAGTCATCTCCTAGGCACTTCTTAAGTGAAGAGGTAGGATACCAAGGTATAGATCCGATCCTAAACAGGTATAGGGTAGTCAACAAGCTAAAAGAAAAGAATTTGTATTTAGTAAAGTTAGAGACAAAGTCGGGTTTGTATACCATGACATATACCATTAAGGAATAATTTTTTGGGTATAATCATTTATATAAAGACGCTTGATAAAGAAATCTTATTATAAATATAAAGCATGAAGGGAGCAAGTATGAAAAATAGATTAGACAAGTATATACTAGACAAGACCGAGGAATTAGTCTTTATTACCATAGATGAATCTGAAGACCTTGACCTAATGGGCTATGTACCACCTAAGGAGGGTATCAAGCTACCTATTAAGTCAAATGTCCTAGTCAAGTCAATCAAGGACAAGAAGGCCCAAGAGGAACTCAATATGATGTCTATGATTGATGCCATGCTATACCTAGAGGGGATAGATCCTGATTTTGTGTATAATGTGGAGTATGACGACCTGATTGAAACATTTGCCAGGAAGGCCAACTTTGACTATATGGAATATATGGGCTATATGTCCAACCAGGCCTTTAGTAAGGGTGAGCTAAGGGATGCCCTAGTATATATCAGGGCCTACCTAAGGATGGATCCAGACGATATCATGGCCCTATACCAGTATGCCATTATTTGTCAGGAATTGAGCCTTAAGTACCAGAAGGATGAGGATATCAAGGCCATGAATGACTTCCTACTAGAGGCCTTGGCCAGTCTAGAGAAGATTTTGGATATTGATGATAGCTTTGCTCTTGCCTACTACCAGCTAGGCTTTCATTATTCCAACCAGAACCAGTTTACCAAGGCCAAACTGACTTGGGACAGGGCCTTAGACCTAGGTATAGATGAGGAGTCAAGGGCAGATATTATGGAAAACCTATCAAAGATCGACTACAAGGTAAGGTATGAAAAGGCCTACAACCTTGTATTCCAGGGTCAGGCCCAAGAGGCACTAGAGGACCTGCTTGACCTAGAAAATCAGTATCCAGATTGGTGGAACCTCTTGTTTATCATCAGTTTAGCCTATAAGTCGCTGGGAGACCTTGGCCAGGCCAAGTCCTACCTAGAAAAAATCCTGATTACAAGGCCAACCCAGGTAGATACTCTTGTAGAGATGGCCCTTTGTCTTGCCCAGGAGGCTAATTTGCCTGGAGCTATTGATTACCTGACTAAGGCAGCCAAGTTGAAAAAGGACGACCCAGAAATTCTATGTAACCTAGGCATGGCCTACCTACATAATGGTGAGGAAGATGAGGCCAGATATTATATTGGAAGGGCCTATGAGATAGACCCTACAGATGAGGTTACCCAGGCATGTATGAGGGCCCTTGATGACAACTAAGTGTAAGTATGTATAGGTATTTTGTTAATGATTAAATTAATAGAATTATATTGACTTGTATAGTCATATAACCTATACTATAATTATGAAAAATATAAAAATGTTCGAAAATGAACGAACTATCAAGTTTTTAAAAAGCTATATTGTATGAAAATAGCTTTACCAAAATTACTAGTATTGAATTTTCACGGAGGTGTATAGTAATGAGTTTTAAGTCAGATATTGAAATTGCACAGGAAGCTGTGGCACAGGATATCAGGGATATCGCTAAAAAGATTGGTTTAAGTGAGGATGATATTGAGCTTTATGGTAAGTATAAGGCCAAGATTGACTATAATGTATTGGATAGGACAGAGGACAGGAAGGGTAAGTTAATCCTTACTACTGCTATCAATCCAACTCCAGCTGGTGAGGGTAAGACAACTACATCTATAGGTGTGGCCGATGCCTTGGCCAAGCTAGGTAAGAATGTAATTACAGCCCTAAGAGAGCCGTCAATGGGACCAGTATTTGGTGTCAAGGGTGGGGCAGCCGGTGGTGGTTATGCCCAGGTAATACCTATGGAGGATATAAACCTACACTTTACAGGTGACATGCATGCTATCGGGGCAGCAAATAACCTTTTAGCAGCAATGCTAGACAACCATGTATACCAGGGCAATGACCTAAATATCAATCCTAAGAGGATCACTTGGAGAAGGTGTGTGGACATGAACGATAGACAGCTAAGAAATGTCGTTGATGGTCTTGGTAAGAAGGTAGACGGTGTAACTAGGGAGGATGGTTTTGATATCACGGTTGCATCTGAAATCATGGCTACCTTCTGCCTATCAAATAATATTGGTGAGCTAAAAGAAAAGTTAGGTGATATAGTTGTTGCCTATACATATGATGGTAAGCCAGTTACAGCAAGAGACCTAGGTGCTAATGGTGCTATGGCAGCAGTCCTAAAGGATGCCCTTAAGCCAAACCTAGTTCAGACCCTAGAAGGTACACCAGCTATTATCCACGGTGGACCATTTGCCAATATAGCCCATGGTTGTAACTCTATAATTGCTACAAAGATGGCCCTACATATGAGTGACTATGTGGTAACTGAGGCAGGCTTTGGTGCAGACCTTGGTGCAGAAAAGTTCTTAGATATCAAGTGTAGGAAGGCTGGAATTAGACCGGATGCAGTGGTGATAGTAGCTACTGTAAGGGCCCTTAAGTACAATGGTGGGGTACCAAAGGACCAGCTAAATGAGGAAAACCTTGAGGCCCTAGAGGCAGGTCTTCCAAACCTACTAAAGCATATAGAAAATATTACCCAGGTATATAAGTTGCCTGCAGTGGTTGCAATAAATAGGTTCCCTCTTGATACAGAGGCAGAGCTAAAGTTAGTTGAGGACAAGTGTAACGAGCTAGGCGTAAATGTAGCCCTATCTGAGGTTTGGGCCAAGGGTGGAGAAGGTGGCCTAGAGGTTGCCAAGGAAGTCCTTAAGTTAATAGATGAGGGAGACAATAAGTTTGAATACTGCTATGATGATGATATGTCAATCAAGGACAAGCTAAATGCCATAGCTACTAGGATATATGGTGCTGATGGTGTAGACTATACAGCAGAGGCCAACAAGCAGATTGAAGAGCTTGAAGACTTAGGCTTTGGTAAGTTACCTGTATGTGTGGCCAAGACTCAGTATTCCCTATCTGATGACCAGACTAAGCTTGGTAGACCATCAGGATTTAGGATAAATGTAAGAGAGGCCAATGTATCAGCAGGTGCGGGCTTTATAGTTGTATTGACTGGGGCTATCATGAAGATGCCAGGCCTACCAAAACAACCAGCAGCCCTAAGGATAGATGTTGATGAAAAGGGTGTAATATCTGGTCTGTTCTAAATTCCTATACATAGGAAGTATGCCTAAAGCAAATAGATAAAAGATAGGTAAAAGTATATAGATAATTCAGAGGTTAGGATGACTACTTTCATTTTAGCCTCTTTTTTGTTTTTTTTATTTATATTTTGACTATTTTATGGTATGATAGTAGTATATACTAGCATATTTAATATGGAATTGGTGGGTCCAAATATCCCACTGGATTAAATAGTAAGAATATAAAAGTTATTATAGTAAAACGTGAGTTATTGGAGGGAATAATATGAAGTATAATAAGAAATTATTAGGGGTAGTATCTGCCTTTGCTATAGCTTTACCAATGTCACTTGGTTCTGCCTTTGCAAACGGTACAGTTGATTTTATTAAGACGTCTTCTACAGGCGACAAGGTTGCAGGTGCAGAGATTACTTTCTATCAAGCCGGCAAGAAGGCCTTTACATTTAAGACAAATGCTGAGGGCAAGGTGGATGCAGCATCAGTTGCTTCTGCTAATTCATATGATGTTACAAACATCGTGGATTCAAGTGGTAACCTTAGCCTGAAGGCAGGGGAATATACATATGCTGAAACTAAGGCTCCAACAGGCTACATGCTAAACTCTAGGCACGAAGCTCTGACTGTAACTGATGGTTTGACTTCAAATGTCGAAATCAAGAACACTAAGTTCAAGGATGGCTTGGGACAGGTAATTGTCAAGTCTTTAGACAAGGCGACAAGTGCTGCCCTAGGTGGGGCTACTGTTGACCTAAAGCAGGGAGACAAGCTACTAGCAAGCATCAATTTTGATGATAAGGGTAATGTGATGGATGCTTCTTATATTACTGCTGATGGAAGAAATCTTGGTCTAGAAACTGTGGATGGAAGTATACTAATTAAGCCTGGTGACTATATACTAGTTGAAAACAAGGCAAGTGAAGGTTATGCCCTAAATACGCAGGCCTACAAGCTAACAGCTAAGTCTGGGGTTACAACTACAATTGAAATCCTTCAGGAAAAGTCTTCTTCTACTACTAGCACAAGTGAAAAGCAGACTGGTGTAAAGCTAAGAATAATAAACACTAACAAGTCAGCTATATCTGACCAGGAAGTGTCTATATATGCAGTAGACAAGGACAAGAAGAACCCTAGACTAGTTTTCAAGGGCAAGACAGGTGCAGATGGTTACCTAGATGCAACTAAGGCTACTGAGGGTATTGCCCTATTAAAGGATGGTGTGGTATCACTACAGCCAGGTAACTACTACTACCAGCTAACTGGTGGTACAAACCACAATGACTTTACTGTTGAGCAGGACAAGGTAACTCCTATAGAAAAGCCTATTAAGCTTAATTCAAATAGCAAGACTGGTGGGGTTACAAGCACTACTTCTAAGTCAGCAAGCCTTGCTAAGACTGGTATGATTGGAGGTCTAGCACCGTTAGTAGGTGGTGGACTAGCTATAGTAGCTGGTGGTCTAGCTATAACTAGAAGAAAAAAATAATAATATAGGTAATATATAAGAAACTTATCCCCCCTGGATTTTTCCAGGGGTGTTTTTTTGTCCGAAATCACTATTATCAACACCTGAAGTCACAAGGAGTTAAGAAAATAGCCTATATCTAAAAGCCATATAGAAGAATTTGAAGTAGGATTTCCAATTTATGGATACATATATATGAAATTAGCCTAAATTTAGCCGTATATTGGTAAAAGATATCAAGCTCAGGTCCTATAATTGTAAGTGTAAGAGATAGCTACTCATTACAGGTAAGGATTTCAACGTTGATAAAGAATATTTTTTAAGGAGGAAAGTTATGGTAAAGGTAAAAGAAACAAAGGTAAGCTACAGGGCAAGATTAAAGGATGGTCAGGGTAAGGATGGCAAGGATAAGTTTGCATATATAAATTTTGCAAATATTAGGCCAGACGCAGCAGACCAGGACGTGCATGAGGTAGTAAAGGCTATATTAGGCCTACAGGAAAAGGAAGTAGATGCAATCTTCAAGCTAGAAAACAAAGAGCTAGAGGATGCCCAGTAAAATTGAGATCACAAGGATAATTTTGAAAGGAGATAAGTAATGGAAGTAAGAAAGACTATATCAATGAAGTTTAAGAAGGATGATGGCAAGACCTTCAACCTATCAGTGAAAAATCCTGGACCAGGTGTAAATGAAGAGGCTATCAAGAAGGTAATGGACAAGATAATAGAAAAGAATGTCTTCAGGATAAAGGGTCAGGGCTTGGTGAAATCAGTAGATGCCAAGCTTGTGGAAACTAGCACAGAGACATACGACCTAGTCCTATAAGAGGCCGTAATGGATAATCAGACAATAGTAGGCATAATTCAGAATGTTGGTTTCCCCATAGCCCTTAGCCTCTACTTGTTGGTGAGGATGGAAAAGAAGGTAGACCTATTGTCAAACAGCATTTCTGAGTTAGCTAGGATACTTGCTGAAAAATAATCCCTAGGTCAAATGGCCCTACTAGTTGAAATAAGTAACTAGTAGGGCCATTTTTATATACTTTATAAAAGAACAAATGATTTATAGTTAAAAAACACAATATTCAAAATATTTATACAAAAAAACTTTACAATTGTCTAAATAAGTGATATTATAAAATCGCATTGATAATTAAAATCATAAAAACTATATTAAAACTTAGGAGGAAATTTTATGCTAATGAAAGAAAAAACTAGTAAAGAGGTATCAAACTATGCTTTATTAAATTCTATAGCAGATAGTTTTTATACCGACCTAATTGACTCTATTGAGGAGACAGATCCTATAGTGGATGTTTTTGCAGGTGTATGCAGAGAGATAACTCTATTTGTGATGAGGGACTTTCTTTATTCAGTTTTTGCAGGAACGGATACCGGCTACAAGCATTTTTCAAACAAGGATGCCAAGGTTTCTGTTAGGGATATTTTAAATGCAGAGGCCCTGCTGTCGGGTGATTTTGATTGTTCAGACCATGCCAAGGCCTTGGCCAAAGAATACTTTGACCCAACTATATTATCTCTCTTGTTTTCACTTAGGATGACTGGGGATAGGATTGATGACAACATTGACCTTATGGAGTCTATATTTGATGAGTGTAAGGGTGACAGGACCTATATAAAGACTGCCAATGCCCATGCAAGAGACAAGGATATGGCCATTTGTAGGCTACTTAGGACCTGTTATTCTATGACCAGTAAGGAGATTGCCAAGCATATGGGGATTACAGAAGCCAAGGTCTACAAGCTTACTGCAGCCTGGGATGATAGCAAGGATGGCCTATATGTGAGGCTTTACAAGTACATTTATGCTAGGATTATGGCTATGAGAAATAGGCTGCTAGACGACCAGGAAGGAAAGATATTCCTAAGGGCAGCAAAAAATTCTAAGGACTATATTTCCATAGATACAAAAAATACCTTTCTAGAGCCAGAGACTATGGGTGAAGAAGAGGTTGACGATATTATCGATGATTTTAAGAGAAAGAAGGAGATTGAAGCTATGAATACAAGACTTGGAGTAGATATTAGTAAATATAATGGTAGGTGTAACATGGACTTAGCCAAGGAGTCAGGCCTAAGTTTTGTCATTTTGAAAGCTGGCAGTGGCTATAGTGGTGAAGACCCATACTGGGTAAGAAACTATAATGCCTGTAAGAAGGCGGGGCTAGGCGTTGGTGCCTATTGGTACTGCTATGCTACAAATGTAGATGAGGCCCTAAGAGAGGCTGATATGTTTATCCATTCTTTGGAGGGTATGGAGTTCGATTATCCGGTCTACCTGGATATGGAGGACAAGTGCCAGTCTAGACTGGGAAATGACCTTAGGACAAGAATAGCCTATGCCTTTATGAAGCGGGTCGAGTCAAGTGGCTATTATGTTGGTCTTTACACAATGAAGTCCTGGCTGGACAATTCCTTTGATATGGAAAGGCTCAAGGAATTTGACCTATGGGTTGCCAGGTGGTCAAGTAGGGGGCATGGCTACAAGGGACCAGGTTTGGTAGGTATGTGGCAGTATACCAATAGGGGACACTTTAAGGGTATAGGGACTACCAGTGAGGGTGGAAGTGATGCTAATGTTGCCTATATCGATTATCCTACAATTATCAAGAAGAAGGGCCTTAATAATTACCGAAAAAAGAAGTAGCTTAGGGGTTCAGAGTCGACTTTTATATTATCTTTGTGTCTAAATTTGTTATAAGAGTTTAATCAATTCAGGAAAATATTAGGATTTACCGATATTATTCAAATAAATATTGGTAGATCCTTTTTTATTGGGTATAATATTTGTGAAATTGATTATTAAATTAGTGATAAATGCTAGGAGGATATAGATGAGAGAGTTTTTATTAAAGCAGGGTGTCCCTCAAAAGCTTTTGGATGAGGTTGAGGCCTTTAGGAAATATTACAAGCTGGAGGATGAATATATAGACAGGATACCCCAGCCTAGGTATAAATATTATGGTGGCCAGGTTTGGTCAAAGCTAATAGCGGGCATATTGGCAGGCTACAATGTACTCCTATCAGGGCCTAAGGCTACTGGTAAGAATGTATTGGCAGATAACCTAGCCAGCTTATTTTACAGGCCAATGTGGAATATGTCTATGAATATTAATTCGGATGCGGCCAGCCTACTAGGGTCAGATACCTTTGTCAACAATGAGGTGGTTTTGAGAAAGGGACCTGTATATATGGCTGCTGAAGTGGGTGGATTTGCAGTTTTTGATGAAATAAATATGGCTAAGAATGAATCATTGGCAGTAATTTATTCCGCCCTTGACCATAGGCGTATTATAGATGTACCTGGTTATGATAAGATAAGACTACATGAGGCCAGCAGGTTTATAGGCACTATGAACTACGGCTACATTGGTACTAAGGAGTTGAATGAAGCCTTGGTATCTAGATTTTTGGTGGTAGACATGCCTACTATTAGTGAGGATAATCTGAAGATGATCCTGTCTGAGGAGTTCAAGCTAAGAGATGACTACAGGGATCTTTTCGTCAAGCTATTTATGGACTTACAACTAAAGTCCCTGAATGCAGAAATTTCCTCTAAGCCGATAGACCTAAGAGGTCTATTTGCTTCAATTGAAACTATGGCCCAGGGCTTGGACCTTAAGTCTGCCCTAGATATGGGTATAGTAAACAAGACCTTCGATGTTTATGAGAGAGAAATAGTGGCAGATGTTGTCGCTTCACTCTTTCCAAAAAATTTGGACAGTAAGGATATTTTCCTTGGATAGGTCATGTTTAAAAATAGAAGATAAAATATATAGGAGTAGAAGATAAAATATATAGGAAAGAAGATAGATATGAAGGATAATAGGATAAGAAAAGAAAATACGGTCTGGACTGTTTCAGAGGACTATTCTTTCAAGCCCCTGCTAGATCTTTTTGATACCTATGGGGATAGCGATATGGATTACTATAAGATGTTGGTCCTGGGCTATGTCTACAAGGTAATGGACATGGAAGCCTTTATGGAGTTTCTATATGTCCACTACGGAAAAACCCAGCTAAAGGATGAGTTTTTAAAGCTGTGTGAGGTATATTTTGACGACTGCATTGCAGGTGACCTAATCAAGGTCAGGCCAGGAGCAGCTGGATATAGGAAGGACTTTTTGGACAAGATTCTTGCCAAGGGCTTGGTAAAGGAAGACCAGGATGGCCAGTCAAGTAGGGCATATAATACTTCTCAGGCCTTGGGCTACGTATACTATGCTAGACTGGCAGGTATTTTTGTAGACCCGGAAAGGCTAGGTATTTCACCAGCCATTGTAGACCTGGTTGACTATATGCAGGCCAGAAATAGTGCCAAGACTAGTCAGGAGATAATCCAGAACCTAAATGCTGCCTTTTTGAAGTATTTTTTTGTAAATACAAGACTGGACCTATCCCAGGCCAATGGGCTTGATGATGAGATGGGTGACAAGGAAGATAAGCCAAGTGCTAGCAAAAAGGAAGTGGAGACACCAAAGCAGTCTAGGCTAAAGCTGGCCATGAAAAAGAAGTTCTTAAAGCCAGGCCAGGATATAGGGGCGGATATGACCATAGAGTCTGCAGAGTTTACCAAGGGCATAGACATAGATGAGTTAGTCATTGATAGAAACGAAAGTCCCCTTAGCCCTAGTATGACCAGGTCCAATGATACAGTAAGAAAGATGGTTACAAATAGGTTTGGTAAGTCGATTTTACCGGGCCATACTATAAACAGCCTAGAGGCCGACCTTTGCAGGGGCATCCACAAGGGTATAAAGCTCCATTTTACCAGGGGTGACTTTGATATAGATAGGGATAATATTTACTATGCCAAGTCTATCAAGGCCCAGGCTGAATCAAATATGGAATACTACCGTGACAATGAGCTGGTTTTTAGGAGGTCTATAAATGAGCTGAGGGAAATCCTAAAGAAGAAGCTGGTATTTGACGATGAAGAGGATATAGAATTTGCAAGCTCAGGTAGCCTAGTAGTTTCTAGGATATGGAAGAATAAGGCATTCAATGAAGATAAAATTTTTGCCAGGGTAGATAAGAGGGAGATGACCTCTATATCAGTGGATATTTTACTTGACGCATCATCATCTCAAATGGAGCGTGAGGGTCAGGTTGCTGCCCAGGCCTATATTATAACCGAGGCCCTGACTTCCCTAAACATACCAACTAGGGTACTGGCCTTTAGTAATCTTTTTAACTTCTTGGTGGTTAATGAGTTTAGGGACTACAAGGATCCGAGGTCTAAGAATTCCAAGATATTTGACTACAAGGCATCTGGTAGCAATAGGGATGGACTAGCCTTGAGTCTGGTTGCCAAGCTAATGGATGCAGGTGACTATGATAAAAAGATAATGATAGTCCTAAGCGACGGCAAGCCTAATGATAAGATAAACCTTGGAACTAAAGGTTTTTTTGAAGTGGATGGTCAGGACTATATAGATGATCTTGCTATCAAGGATACTGCCCAGGAGGTTTTTAATATGAAGCTGAGGGGTAAGCATGTCCTAGGTATATTTACGGGCCAGGAGGAGGACCTGGAGCTTGAAAAGAAGATTTTCGGTAGAGACTTTGCCTATGTGAAAAACTATGACAGGTTCTCAAAAATTATAGGCTTCTATATAGATGACATATTGGAATAAGATATTTGCATATTTTTTGTTGTAAAGTTTAAATAAATTGTTAATAATTTCTTTTTGGGGGTACTTATAGGAATGAGTATAGGTATATAAGCTTTAAATCCACTTCTTGCTAGTTGGGTTTGAGCTAGGTGTAGCTATACAGACAAATGGGAATATAATTCTAGAAATTCAAATCAGAGAGTAATTATGTGAGTCTTAGGTAAAAAAACAGTTTTTTAGTTTTAATTAGGAGGAATGATAATGAAGGGTTTTTTAAACGAATTTAAAGATTTTGCTATGAAGGGTAATGTATTAGACTTGGCAGTCGGTGTTGTTATGGGTTCTGCATTTGGAACTATCGTAACTTCTTTGGTTGAAAAGATAATCATGCCACTTGTTGGTATTATAGTTGGTGGTGTAAACATAGCAGACCTATCAGTTAAGGTGGGTAATGCTACACTAGGATATGGTGCCTTCTTACAGGCGATTATTAACTTCTTGATAATTGCATTCTCGATTTTCTTGTTTGTAAAGGCTATAAATACAGCTACTAGCAAGTTTAAGAAGCCGGAAGAGGAAGCTGCTCCAGCTGTAGATCCACAGTTAGAACTATTAACAGAAATAAGAGACTTATTAGCGAAGAAGTAATATAGGCTAGGCAAATGTATAGTTGAGGGAAACTTTTAAAGAGTGAAAATATCTCCTCGATTTGTTCTTGATAGGCTAGTTATTCTAGTCCGGTTTTGACCGGATTTGGAATTAACTAGCCTATTTTTTTATTTTAACTAAGCTTATAAATTATAAGATGAAAATCAAAATTCAACTGTAATCTTTTTTGATACTATTGCCGGCCAAGCCATATACATGCTATAATAGTGGATATTCATGCTTTATTGGGAGGTGTTAGCATTGAAGGTAAATGATAGAAGACAGGATGTCTTTGAACTTTTAAAGTCGAGTGAAAGACCGGTTTCTGCTGCTGATTTGGCCCATAAATTTGGTGTTACTAGACAGGTTATAGTTGCTGATATTGCCCTTTTGAGGGCTTCTAATATAGATATTGTATCGACGAACAGGGGTTATATTTTAAAGGCAAATATTCCGAGCAAGCCTAGGAGGGTCTTTAAGGTAAGTCATGATATGACGAGAACTCTTGATGAGCTAAACTCTATCGTTGATGCTGGCGGAAGGCTTTTAGATGTAATTGTAAACCACCCGGTTTATGGGGACCTAAAGGCTGATCTGAATATTTCCAATAGGAGGCAGGTGTCCATCTTTATGGACAAGATGGACCTGGATGGTAATAAGCCCCTTAGCCTTTTGACTGACGACTATATTCACTACCACACTGTTGAGGCGGATAATGAGGAGGACCTAGACTATATAGAGGAGGTCTTGGCCAAGGAGGGCTTTTTAGTTGTAGATAGATAGTGAGGTCTGCCATGAATAAGAAAAAAATATATGATTTTCATACACACATATCTAGCCTAGAGGTTTTTGAGGCCTATTATGACCAGGATATTATACCCCTAATTAACTGTCAGAGTCGTGATGAATTCAAGAGTCTGATGAATAATAGGGAGGCCTTTTCTGGGGATAGGACTCGTGCCTTGGACAAGGTTTACTATAGCATGGGAATACATCCATTTGATGCTGATATAATTGGCCAGCAGTTTGGATCTTCCTATGAAGACCTTATTAAGGAGGCCAACCTAATAGGTGAGATAGGTATGGATGCTTGTTGGTGTGATACTCCCTTCGATGACCAGGAAAGGGCCTTTATTATGAGTCTAGACCTGGCAAAGAAGTACAATAAGCCTGTTATACTCCATACTAAGATGATGGAAGCCAAGATATATGAGATATTGAGGGCTTATGATTTGGATATGGTTATCCACTGGTATAGCTGTGACAAGTATGTAAAAGAATTTATTGATCTGGGCTGCCACTTTACGGTAGGTCCAGCAATTTTTGTAGATGATAATGTAAGAAATATGGTCAAACTCTTGCCCCTAGACAGGATATTGGTTGAGACTGATGGGGTGGAGGCCCTAGAGTGGTTATTTAAGAAGAAGTTTGACCCAAGAAATTTGAGGAATACTTTGGAGGCAGTAATACAAGAGCTGGCAGATATCAAGCAGGTAAGCTTTGACCTAATGTCAGACTACTTGCTTGCAAACTCCGAGAGATTATTGAGAAAGGAATAGTATGAGTAATATTAGTTTGATAAAGAGTGTGATACCCTACTTTAATAGGTATAGAAATATTTTATTTATAGACCTTTTGTGTGCAGGTCTGACAACTGCTTCAGAAATGATCCTGCCCCTAATACTTAGGTATTTGACTAATGTGGGGATTGCAGATCCAGGCTCTTTAACCCTCAACCTAATAGTGAGGATAGCTGTAATATTTGTCCTTATCAAGTGTGTTGAGCTAGTGGCAGTGTACTATATGGCATCTATAGGCCATATAATGGGGGCAAAGATTGAAACAGATATGAGGTTTGATATGTACAAGCACCTACAGACCCTATCTGATAATTTTTACAATGAAACCAAGGTAGGTCAGATTATGTCAAGGATGACTAATGACCTTTTTGATATTACAGAGTTTTCCCACCATTGCCCAGAGGAGTACTTTATAGGCTTTATAAAGATTTGTATATCCTTTGTAATCCTATTAAATATAAACGTGCCTTTGACTTTGGCAGTATATATTATGATACCTGTGATGTTTATAAGTACAAGTAAGTTTAAAAATAGCATGAGGAGGGCACAGAAGAAGCAGAGGGTCCATGTAGGTGACCTAAATTCTAGCATCGAGGACAGTATCCTAGGAATCAAGGTTGTAAAGAGCTTTGCCAACGAGGATATAGAGCTAGAAAAGTTTGAGCGTGACAACAATAAGTTCTTGTCAATAAAGGAGCTTTTCTATAAGTCTATGGCCGGTTTTAACACAGTAAATAGGAGTATTGATGGTCTGATGTACTTTATAATTATAGTGTTTGGTGGCTACCAGATGATGAATGGAAGGCTAGAGCCAGGCGATATGTTGGCCTATATAATGTATGTAACTACCCTATTGGCAACTGTTAAGAGGATAGTGGAATTTACAGAGCAGTTCCAAAAGGGTATGACTGGTATAGAGAGGTTTAATGAAATCATGTCAATAGAGGCAGAAATTGTTGATTCACCTCATGCCATAGATTTAACTGATGTAAGGGGAGATATAGAATTCAAGAATGTATCTTTTAGGTACAATAAGAAACTTGACTATGTTTTGAAAAATTTCAATTTGGATATCAAGGCCGGTAAGAATATAGCCTTGGTGGGCCCATCTGGTGGTGGTAAGACTACTGTATGTGCCCTTATACCCAGATTTTACGATGTGAGTGAGGGTGGCATCTTTGTTGATGGAAAAAACATCAAGGACTTTAGCCTCTATTCCTTGAGGAATAATATAGGTATAGTCCAGCAGGATGTCTACCTATTTTCAGGAACTATTATGGAAAATATTAGGTATGGTAAGCCAGATGCAACAGAGGAAGAGATAATAGAGGCTGCCAAGCTGGCATCTGCCTATGACTTTATTATGGAACTTGAACATGGCTTTGATACCTATGTTGGTGAAAGAGGGGTCAAGCTATCAGGTGGTCAAAAGCAGAGGATATCTATAGCCAGGGTATTTTTGAAGAACCCTCCAATTCTGATTTTGGATGAGGCTACTTCTGCCCTTGACAACAACAGTGAGGCAGTGATCCAGGAGTCTTTAGAGGTTTTATCTAAGGGAAGGACTACAATTACTATTGCCCATAGGCTGACTACTATACAGAACGCAGATATGATAGTTGTTATGACTGCTGATGGTATAGTAGAAAAGGGTAGCCATGAAGAATTAATGGAAAATAAAGCTTATTATTATAACCTATACACAAAGGCTGGTCAGTAGCCCTGTTTATAGGTGGATAGAAGGGGTTAAGAGATGAGTGAATTTATTATAGCTTTGCACGCTCTTGTATTCTTGATGCATGTAGGAGAATCAAAGTCAAGCGAGGAGTTGTCTACCAATTTGTGTACCAACCCAGTAAGAATTAGAAAGGTAATGGCCAAGTGCAAGAAGTATGGCATAGTGACTACCAAGGCAGGTGTCAATGGTGGTTATATGGTAGCTGACAAGGGTGAAAATATAAACCTAAGGCAGATATATGATGCTGTGTCTGTACCTATTATAGAATCAAGGTGGCATTCTGGTGATATGGATTCTGATTGTGCCATATGTAGTGGTATGGCCCAGTATGTTGATGAGCTATTCTTTAAGATGAATGAAGAATGTGTAAAGATGCTTGAAAATATCAAACTTTGTGATGTAGAAGAAAGATTGGGACAAATAAAAGAATTAAGGTTATAGAATAGTGGTATTTGCGTAAATATGATATAATAGATTATATACTCTACGAAGGGAGATAGAATATGGCTTCAAAAAAAGACACCAAGTATACTTTTAAGGGCAACAATAAAAAGGTTGACAACAAGTATGCAAATATATATGAAGATTTGAGCAATAAGGACAAGTTGTATGAAGAGAACAGTCTAAAGAAACTCCATAAAGATGAAAATAATGATATTAATAAAATAGGTCAGCCTGTGGTAAGGGAACTTAGCCTAGAAGAGGCTGAAAAAAATGCAAAGATGAGAAAGCAGGCTATGCTAAATGAAAAGCAGATAGCAATTCAGAAGTCTAGTCCTGTAGTTAACCATACTATGGCCCAGTCCTATGATAGGATAGAGAGTCTAGAAAGGTTGAAGAGGGAAAAGGAAGCTTCCAGATTGGGTCAAGATGTTGACAATCCAGAATATATCAAGCAAAAGGCCAAGGAAAGGGCCAACATGGACAAGTCTGATGTAGAAATCTACAAGGAATACTCTGACTTTGATAGGTCAAGTGAACCTAGGGACGAAGAAGATAGCGAGCTTAGTGTTGCTGATATAGAAAAGGGCTTGAGTCAAGACAGTGAAGCTGATGACTTTAAGACCAAGAAGATAGAAAATCTAATTGAAGCTCTTAGCAAGCATGAGGATGAAAGGCCTACTGAACGTCTACCTAAGGTAAGACAGACTAGAAGAAGTCCTAGGCCGGTCACACTTGAGGATGATGTAAGGATAAAGGAGAATGAAATAGAAGAGCTCCTTAGGAGGCGTAAGATTCAAGAAAGAGAAGAAAGCTCTAAGATGACAAGGGCCGAAAGAAAGCAGGCGAGGAAAAAGGCCAAGGAAAATAAGAGAGATACAACTACTAGCAATCCAAACAGTGCATATAGGTCAAGGCTAGATGTATATAAGAATAATGCCAAGAAAAATGCTGAGAGGATAAACTTTAAGAGGTTGGGTCTCCTAATTATAGGTATAGTGTTAGTTGCAGTATTGGTAGCAACAGGTATAGATATGTTAAAGCATAAGCTAGGAACAAGTACACCTACAAAGACTACTACAAAGACTAGTAGCAAGACTAGTACATCCACTAGCAAGACCAAGTCTACAGCAACAGCAAGCAAGACTGTGACTAAGGAAGAAAAGATTAAGAAGCTAGAGGCTATCAAGAGCAAGTTAAACAGTCAGGAAGCTGAAAGACTAGACTACATAATCAAGAATATAGATTCCTATCCAGATACTTTGATAGACCTAGTTGCTAGGAACCATGAAACGGTTGACTTTGTATATAGCTACAAGGATAGGGAAAAGTACAATAATAGAAAACTATCTGCAGATATCAATTCAAGCTATTATGTTGATGGTGATGTGCCGCTATTCCTACAGTGGGATAGAAGGTGGGGCTATAGGATATATGGCAAGGAAATGATAGGTCTTTCAGGTTGTGGACCAACATCTCTAGCCATGGTAATAAGACACTTTGATTCTGATTCTACTGTCAATCCTTATGATGTAGCCAAGTACAGCCAGGATAATGGATATGTATCAGCTGACAACTTTACTAGCTGGAAACTATTTGAAACAGGCTTGTCTAAGTATGGTCTAGAATCTCAGGACGTAATACCTGTAGAAGCAAAGATGAAGAAGGCTTTAGATGACAACAAAATCCTAATAGTTAGCGTTAAGCCGGGAACATTTACTGAAAGAGGCCACATTATAGTTATCAAGGGCTATAATAAAAATGGTGACTTCCTGATCAATGATCCTAATAGTATAGTTAATACTAACAAGACATGGTCATTTGATGAGTTGAAGAGTGAAATAAGAAAGATTTGGGGTGTAAGCTCTAAGGGATCTACTAGTTCATCAGCAAAGTCAAATGCCAAGTCAAATGCCAAGTCGGGATCAGATAATACATCATCAGGCTCCAATAGTTCGTCAAGCTCAAGTGATGATACATCATCAAGCTCTGACGGAGACGCAAGTATTATCCAGGACATAGACTAGTTAATAAAATAAATAATGCTAAAACAATTATTGGTTATATAAAAATAGGAAGATACCTAATTTAGTTATGGGTATCTTCCATTTTTTTACAAAAGTATCTTTTGAGTGAGAATAATACAAAATTATCTTAAATTTTCTGGAATTAAGAAAGAAAAAGATTTTATCAAAAAAATCCATAAATAGTTTAAAAAAAGATGTTAAAAAATAAATAATGGTAAATATAATAGCTTTAGAGAAAAATGCTTAACTAATCCTTAATTATAGGGATTATAAGGCTTAGTCCCTAAATATAGGCAAATGTTTCAACATAATGACAACGTTATCTGCAAAAAGTAAAGATTATAAAAGGAAAGGCTAAATACTTTTATTATATTTAGTTATACATATAAAATAATGAAGCTAAATATGATAATTTTAATAAATTAACCTATAAAATTAAGTAATATATATTTAACAAAGGTCTTTTTAAATAATAAAAACCCACTTGACAACTTAATAAAAATAAACTTATAATAATATCAATAAAGAAAATTAAAGTATAATACTTTTTTTAACATGAATTTACAAAAATAAAGTAAGTGGTTAAAAAGTAACAGAAGGGAGTAATTTATGACAAAGAAAGGTAATTTTAAAGACATCCTAACTTTTGGCTTTGCCCTGTTTGCCATGTTCTTCGGAGCAGGTAACTTGATATTCCCACCATATTTGGGAATTATATCAGGACCAAGCTGGTTCGTAGGATTTGCTGGCTTCACAATAGCGGATGCTGGTTTGGCTTTATTAGCAATTATAGCGATTGCCCTATGTGAGGGTGACATAATGAAGTTATTTGAAAAGATAGGTAAGGGTCCTGCAATCCTATTAAGTTTTGCAGACATCATGTGTGTCGGTCCACTACTAGTAATACCTAGAACAGGTGCTACAACATACGAAATGGGTATAACTCCAATTTTTGGACAGAATACGCCTATTCTTCTAATAACTATTATATTCTTCGTACTAACGTTTATACTAACAGTTAGACCGTCAAAGGTAATAGATATAGTAGGACAGGTATTGACACCATTCTTGATAATTGCCCTACTAGTAATCATAGTAAAGGGTGTAATATCACCATTGGGTCAGCCAGTTGCAGAGCCAATGATAGCCAATATATTCCAGAGAGGTATCACTGATGGTTACCAGACAATGGACTGTTTCGTTCCACTAGCAGTTGGTGCAGTACTAATCCTTACTCTAAAGGAAAAGGGCTATACTGAATCTAAGGACCAGGTAAGCCTATTAATAAAGGCTGGTGTAGTTGCATGTATAGGTCTTGGCGTAATCTACGGTGGATTAACTTACCTAGGGGCAACAGTATCTTCTATGTATGGTGTTGATGCTCAGAAGTCACAGGTTATAGTAAACATAACTCACCTACTATTAGGTAACTCAGGTAAGACTGTATTGGCAGTAGCAGTATCATTAGCATGTCTGACTACATCAATAGGATTAACATCTGCAAGTGCAGAGTACCTTTCAGGTCTTACAAAGAACAAGGTTAGCTATGCAGCCTTTGTAGCAATCATTTGTGTATTCTCTACAGGAGCTGCTACAATAGGTGTTGCTGGATTGGTAATGATCGCCAACCCAATACTTGCTATAGTTTACCCTCCAACAATAGTTCTAATAGTATTAACTATTGCTAGAAGTAAGGTTAAAAGCGATAAAGTATATAGTTTTGCAGCATATGTAACACTTATAGTGAGTGTATTAACTCTAGTTTCTACTAAGGTCCCAGCTCTTGACTTCATAAACAAGCTACCACTGGCTAACTTAGGATTCAACTGGATTATACCAGCTATCATAGCAGGTATCATAGGAGCTCTTGTAGGAAAGAAGAAGCTTGCCTAATAAAAATATAGAAAAAGCAAAAAACTTGCTTAAATAAAGTATATTTGGGTAAATTAATAATGCACATAAAATAACTCAAGATAAACTAATAAAAGTAAAAAGGTAGCCATTTGAACTCGGCTACCTTTTTATTTGACCTTTTTTGCAAATAGCTGTATAATTAAAGTAAGTAATAAATAGGTAGAACTTATTATATCGCAATTAGCTGAAAGGGGTGTTTTTTTATGACAACTAAGAAGATATTGGTTCCGATTGATGGAACAGAGAGAAGTATGCACTCTTTGAATTTTATTAAGGAAAATTATTCTCCTGAAAAAGTAGAACTGCATATCATAAATGTAAAAGAACTAGTTTTCATAGATGGAATTTCTATGAGTGATGAGATTAAGACTTCTGAAAAGAATGGTAGGGAACTACTAGACAGGGCTAGACAATTGGTGAGCGAGTATAAGACAGAGGCATCATTTACTTTTGGCTATGCGGGTGATGAAATCGTAAGAAATGCTGAGGAGCTTGGAACTGACGTGATCGTAATGACTAAGTCAACTAAGAAAGGCTTAACTAGAATGATTGGTTCTTGTACAGCCTATGTTTTAAAGCATGCTAAGTGTACTCTAGTTATAGTACCTGAATAGCCTATAGCTAGAATATTGATATAAAGTAATTTAATAGAGTGACTATTGCTCCCTTGGAAATTTCCAGGGGAGTTTTTTTGCGATATTTTTCTAAAAAGGGCAAAATTCTAATAAAAAAATCACAAATAAAAAAATATTTTGTCAATTTCCTAGACTGTAAGCATTGCAAGGCAAGGAGTCTAACTTAGGATAATTTTTTTTTTGAGAAAATGTTTCTTTTTTATGAAAAAAATGTTTATGAAAACACTTACAAGGGTAATTCCATAACAGAGTAAATTTTGACGTCAATCTATATAAAAAACAAATTTTAATTATGGTGACCCATACAATTCGTAAAGTAGGGGTCAATTAAAAAACATTATGGAGGTAATTATGAGTAAGATTATAGTAGTAGGTGCAAACCACGCTGGTACAGCAACAATTAGAACAATTTTAAGTAACTATCCAGAACATGAAGTGGTAGTATACGACAAGAATAACAACATTTCATTCCTAGGTTGTGGTATGGCACTTTGGATAGGAAAGCAGATTTCAAAGGCAGATGGTTTGTTCTACGCTGATAAGGCTCAGTTAGAATCAATGGGTGCTAAGGTACACATGGAAGCTGATGTACACAAGATAGACTTCGATGCTAAGAAGGTATTCGTTAAGTTAAAGGATGGAAGCGAAATAGAAGATACATATGACAAGATCATACTAGCTACAGGTTCACTTCCAATAATACCAAATATACCAGGTAAGGATTTAGAAAATGTACAGCAGGTTAAGCTATACCAGAATGCTGCAGAAGTTATTGAAAAGCTAAAGAACCCAGACATTAAGGACGTTGTAGTTGTTGGTGCTGGTTACATAGGTGTAGAATTAGCAGAAGCATTTGAAAGACTAGGAAAGACTGTAACAATGGTTGATATAGCTGAAACTTGTCTTCCAGCATACTATGACGAGCCGTTCACTAGCCTAATGAAGGAAAATCTTGCTAGCCACAATATAAACCTTGAATTTGGTCAGACAGTTCAGGAAATAAAGGGAACTGACGGTAAGGTTTCTTCCGTAGTAACTGACAAGAAGGAAATCAAGGCAGATATGGTTATCCTTTCAATAGGATTCAGACCAAACAATGCCCTAGGTAAGGATAAGTTAGAATTATTCAGAAATGGTTCATACCTAGTAAACAAGAAGCAGGAAACTGGCTTAAAGGATGTTTATGCTATAGGTGACTGTGCTACAGTATATGACAACACTATAGACAACACTAACTATATAGCACTTGCTACAAATGCCGTAAGAAGTGGTATTGTTGCTGCTCACAATGCAGCTGGTACTGAAATAGAATCTATCGGTGTTCAGGGATCAAATGGTATTTGTATCTACGACCTAAAGATGGTTTCTACAGGTATAACTGTTGCTAAGGCTGAAAAGCTTGGTATAGAAGTTGGATACACTGATTTTGAAGATACTCAGAAGCCAGCATTCATAGAAACAACAAACCCAGATGTTAAGATCAGAATAGTATATGACAAGAAGACTAGAGTAGTTCTAGGTGCTCAGATGGCATCTGAATATGATATGTCAATGGGTATCCACATGTTCTCATTGGCTATCCAGGAGAAGGTAACTATCGATAGACTTGCTCTATTAGATATATTCTTCCTACCTCACTTCAACCAGCCATATAACTATATTACAATGGCAGCACTAGGTGCTAAATAATAGATATTTCAATTTATACAGCCGAGGGATTCCCTCGGCTGTTAGTATTTTGGTAGCAATATTTGTATTACATCTATATTATACAACCAAAACTTCTAAAAATTTTAAAATATAAAGTATACTTATAGTAAGATGTATATCTGTTGACTCAGCATGGTTAGATAGTATAATTGGAATTGTTAAATTCATAGAAAATGGAAGGTGATAAATTTGTTGAAATTAAAAGAAGTAATAGGTGGGAACGGCCTAGGTGGAATTTTAGTAACTCTAGAAGATGGACGTTGTGCATGTGTAGTAGTATCAAATAAATTAATAATTATAGAAGTTCTTTTAGATTCTTTTTTGAAGTGGACTAGTTTTGATGAAGAGGCATCAGAACAGGATATTAGAGATTTGGAAGAAGCACTAAAAAATCCAGAGATAGTACGATATGGTCCTTGTGCAAAAGATTACTTGATGGATAAAAAAATGAAAGAACAATTTGATAAAATAAAACGAGAAGCAGACTATAATTATTAAAGGTGATGCATCTCAATTTAGTATAAAAATATAAAATTTATATGTAATATGTATTTTGTATTAGGATAATATCTATAAAAATATACTTTTCTATACTACTAATAATAAACAGTAACAATAAATTTCTCAAATCAGCCCAATTATGACAAAATATATGTTATAATAATATAATACTAGTAATACTTACTATATTGGATATAAAAAATAAAAATAATTTTAAATATTCAAAAAACAGTTGCAAAAACAATTAAATTGCTGTATATTAAAATAAGTACTAAAAATAAAACAATAATATCAGAAAGGATACGTGAATAATTATAGAAAAATACCTATAAAGTGAATTAATAATCACCAAGGGGCAAGATAATTATCTAGTAAAAAAACATAGTGATATTTTTGAAAATGGTCTGCCTAAGAATATAGTTATAGCAAATGCTCGATTTAAAGGCCTTGCAGCTTATGATTATACAGTTGATACACTGTATATTAGAGAAGATTTGATAGATGAAAATACAGTTAAAGAAATGCTAAAAGATGGAGAATTTGCATCTATGGGGTTAGATGATATTTCACTACATGAATATGGACATAAAATATACTGGGATAAGGCTAAAGAATTATACAATGGCAATAAAAAGTTATATAATAGTGTTATAGAAGCAAGTATGGCATATGAAGGACCTTTAAGGAAATACATAAAAACAAAATTGCTTAGTGATAAATTATATGTAATGAAAAATATAAGCAAATATGCCCACATAAGTTTATTGGATATGAATTTCCGAGAAGTGTATTCTGAATTGTATGTTTTGATTAAAAATAAAAAGATACAGGATAAAGTGTTAATTAAAATTATGGAGGAGTTATTATGATGGTGATATTTAGTGAAAAACTAAAAAAGCTTATGGGATTAATAGAGCCGTATGAAGAGTATGACTTTGAAAACGGTGGCTCGAAATTAGTTAATGACGCTCCAGAAGAAGTTAAAAAACTATTCCCAGAATATATAGCTTTAAGACATAAGGAGTTATCGGGATTAGACTAAGCACTTTAACAGTAGTTAGGGTGCTTTTTTAGTGCAGTAAATCTATATAACGGATTTTGGCTGAAATTCGACGTATAAAAATCTATATGACGAAAAAAGGCTGAAATTCGTTGTATAAAATATGAGAGGAGTAGTATATGAAATATAGGAAAAAACCAGTCATAATAGATGCTTTTCAATTTAATGGCGATTTTATGAATAAAGACGGAACGTACCAACTAATGTAAAGGTAGGTTGGGGTGTAGATAATGATAAAATACACTTAACTACCGTGATAATTGAAGAGGTGAAGTAATATGAAAATAGAACAGTATGATAGAGTTAGATTGAAAGATGGTAGAGAAGGTGACATAATGGAGATATATGGAGATTATGAAGTTTTTTTAATTACTGTTGGTGTTGATGAATATACTTGGGAAGATATAGATGTAAAACTAGATGGTATTGTAGAGGTGATATAGTGGATAACCTTAAAACAGTGTATAAGATACTAGTTGGAATTGAAGCGTCTATGGACGTAACCGATTTGATGGTACATTTCTAGAGGCATTAAAAATATCAGAAGAAAGAAGAAATAAAATACTCCAATCAATGATTGATGATGGATTAATTGATGGGTTTACAAGAGTCAATTATGCGGGCGGCTATGGCTTTAAAGCTTTAGAGCCTAGACTGACAATTAAAGGGATGGAGTTTCTACAAGAAAATTTGGCAATGCAAAAAATAAAGAATAGTTTGAAAGATATAAAATTTGTATGTAATACGTATTTTTTATCAGTATAATATCTATAAAACATACTTTCCAATATTTCTAAATATAAATAGTAATAATTAATTTCTCAAATCAGCCCAATTAGGACAAAATATATGTTATAATAATATAATACTAGTAATACTTACTATATTTGGATATAAAAAATAAAAATAATTTTAAATATTCAAAAAACAGTTGCAAAAATAATTAAATTGTTGTATATTAAAATAAGTACTAAAAATAAAAACAATAATATCAGAAAGGATACGTGAATAATTATAGAAAAATACCTATAAAGTGAATTAATAATCACCAAGGGGCAAGATATTTACGAGTGTTTTTTAGCTGAATCATAAACAGTACAAACTGATAATAGAAAAATTAGGAGTGCTGAAAATCTAGGAATAGATAATGTGATGTGTAGCATGTAGCAGTATTAAGGAGTTGATTGAGATGCTAAACAGAGAACAAGTACTAGAGGTTGCGGAACTATTTTTCGGTGGTAAGCCAGAGGAAGCTTATAAAAAGGTTAGCTCTATGAGTGAGTGGGCACAGTTTACAGGTTCTATTAAAAAGAATGAAAATGATAGAAGAATGCGTATAATAATGAGGAAGAGTGATTTGTCGGTTTGGGACAAGCATACGGCAGTTATAGGAAATGAAAGTATGTGTCCTACCTACGATATTGGTTACTAGGCATATCATAAGGCTTGTGATAGAGCCTTATTCATACTATATTACAAATTTGCACGTCTACTGAATTTCATATAAAATACCCTAAACATCCATACAGTATGGATGTGGTCAGTCGAGGAAGTTCCTCGACTGATTTTTTATATCAAAGTTACTTGCCTGCTTTTATGTTAGTAAAAATATTAGAGTTTGTAATTGGTTTAGATATTTTACTATTCCAATCTGAAAATAATGAAGAATTATAAAAGAAACAATTAAAATAGATTAAATAATAATAAATAATAGGCAAAGCTACTTGACCAGGGAATGGAATTATTATAAATTAAAGTTAAGAAATAGAATTATTTAATTGGATAAGGTGACTAGGAAAGTCGTCAATATATGTTTTATGTTGTAGAAAGGATGGTTATTATGAAAGCTAGTATACACAATAAAGAAAACGATTTAAATAAGAGGGAAGTTTTAAAAGAGAAGTCTAGCATGAAGCTATACAACGTATTTTTTCCTGTGTGGGTCTTGATACTCCTACCATCATTCTGGTTGGTATCAGTTCCTTTCAACTTTATTATAGACTCTGTAATACTTTTGATAGGGCTAAAGCTTTTTACTAATGCTCCACTAAAGGGTAATTATAAAAGGTCCATTTTGAAGGTATGGATCTTTGGTTATGTGGCAGATATGATAGGAGGAGGCTTGATGATCATAGTTACATTGTTATCACATGATTTTTTCAGCCTATTTTCTAAGTCAAGATTTGATTTTGTAGATAGAGTAATGTCTAATCCCCTAAGTACACCAGGAACTTTTATATATGTGACTATATTTGTGCTTTTGGTGGTCCTTTTAATATACAAATTTAATTACAAGTTCTGTTTAAAGAGTACTGACCTGGACCAAGAACAAAAAAAGAAGGTATCCCTATTGTTGGCTATATTGACAGCACCTTACCTATTCTATACACCAACTATGGCCTTCTATGATACTATTGAGAAGTTGTCAGTATTTTTCCATTAAAGAAGCTAGCATAACGAAAATGAAAGGATGGTATAAATTAAAAGCTGTATTTCCTACATATAAATAAAAAATCCATAAGTTTTTGTAAAAGTGAAAGAAAAAACCTCCCTTTTACGTATTATATAGTAAAGAGGGGGGTGGTAGATGTGAAAGTTGACGAGCACAATTTTATAGACCTAATAAAATCAAAAAATGAGTCAGGCCTTGACTACCTTATTGATGAGTATGGTTGGATAATCAAGACTGTTCTGAAAAAGGAATTGGCTACTTGTCCGGACTTATATGATGAGACCTTTAACGATTGTCTCCTGTTTGTTTGGAACAAGATAGGTGGATATGATCCACTTAAGTCAAAGTTTCCTAACTGGTTGGGCATGGTAGCCAAGTACAGGTCTATAGATGCAAAAAGGAAATTTTTGAAGAAAGCTAATAGAGAACTTAGCATGGATACCGAAATAGTTAGCTTAGAAAACCACAAGTCTGGTCAAATTGATGGTGTTGGCTGCCTAGAAAGGGAAGCCAGGGCAGGGCTAGTGGATGAGTTGGATGGGGATATAAGATCCTTGCTTGACAGGCTAAGTCCCACAAACAGGCAGATTTTTTGGGATAGGTATGTTGAAGACTACGGTATTGATGAGCTAAGTGAAAAATACAAGCTTAGCAAGCAGGCTATCTACAATAGGTTGGCCAGGTCTAGGGACAATCTGAAACTTATGGAAAACGGAGGAAGTAGTTATGAATAAAAATAAGGAATATGATTTTTTAAATGATGGAAATTTTGATATATCATCTTATGATAGACAAGACTTGAATGAATTTGAAAAGGCAAAATTAAAGAGGGATATTCACAAGTCTATAAAGAAGGATACAAGACTTGCTGGCTTTAACAAGAAGATAGTAGCAGCCGGTCTTGTAATGATGACCTTGGTTGGCCTATACCAGGTTCCAAGTGCAAAGGCCTATACGAGGGATATTATAGACAATGTGAGATATTCAATAGCTGATGCCATGGATAATGAGGCCTACAAGCCTTACTCTAATATAGTACACAAGGCTGTAGAGGACAAGGGCATTGGCCTTCAGCTTGAGGATGCCTTGATGTATGACGATAGGATTCAGCTAACATTTTTAGCTAAGGGTGATGACAAAATGTCATATTCACCTGATGACCTTGTCTTTAATATTGGTGGAACATATCTTAGACCAAACGGTTCTATGGGGCATAGTTTCCAAAAGGATGGGGTAGAATACAACTGTATGACATATACCTTTGATAAGGATATAAAAGACTATCTAGGAAATAAGAAAAATGTTGCTGTATATGTAAGGTCTTTAATGGCCTTTTCAGAAAAGGATGCTCAGCAAAATTCTAACATTAGTGGAGATTGGGCTTTTAAGTTTACAGTTAACAATGATTTTGTCAAGGACTCGCTTCATATAAACCCAGGCATAAATATCAAGTCTAAGGGTATTGAGGTCAATGTAAAAGATATTATTATTAGGCCTACAGGCAAGGTAGAGGCCAAACTAAAAGTAAACAATTCCGATGGCAAGAACTATTTATTTTTTATAGAGGGCAAAAATGATAAGGGAGAATTACTGGAACTAGAATCATCATATTCAGATAGGAAGGAAGCTACCCTTATACAAAGTGAATTAAGCAAGTTAAGAGTTGATAGGGATGCTCTTAAAAATTTCATCCTTAAACTTTATGCATCACAAATGCCAGAAAAAAATGGATACTATGACGAAAATGAAAATAAATTCCAAGTTGGTAGTGATTTTGTTATCAAATAGAATTTAATATAAAGTTTTATTTTATAAACTATAAGTGATTGACAAGAGGGTATGAGTATACTATAATTGTTACATGAAGGGGAGTAGCACTATAGTATACTATATCCGTTAATCGTCAGGCCAGTATTTTTATACTCGGTTAACAGACAAGGGTAACCTTGACAGCAAGACCTTCAAAATAAGCAGTATTTTTATATGTTTATTTTGAGTGTCATGTTGTTAAGGTTTTTTTATTAAGCTAGATATTTGCAGGAATGGAGGTTTTTATGCAAGAAAAGAATGAAATCAAGTACTATCTAAAGGATAGTGACCAGGTTTTAGCAGACCTAGGAGTAGGTCATGATGGTTTATCCCAGGCTGAAGCCACTTCTAGATTAGAAAAGTATGGAAAAAATGAGTTAAAAGAAAAGGAAAGTGATCCAACTTGGAAGATTTTTCTAGAGAGCTTTAAGGATCCAATGGTAATTATTTTGCTCGTAGCAGCAGTCATACAGATAGTTACAGGTTCTATGATGGAATCCCTAATTATATTTCTTGTACTAATCCTAAATGCTGTTTTGGGTACAGTTCAGACAAAGAAGGCAGAGTCTTCTATAAACAGTCTAAAGCAATTGTCCGTCCCAAGTGCCAAGGTTGTAAGGGATGGTGAAAAGCTAACTATCTCATCTAAAGAGGTAGTACCTGGTGATATAGTACTTTTAGAAGCTGGTGACTATGTTCCGGCAGATGGAAGGCTTATTGAGGCAGAGTCTTTGAAGATAGTTGAGGGTATGCTGACAGGTGAGTCAGAGCCAGCCAATAAATCAGTTGATAAGTTGAGAGAGGATTGTAGTGTTGGAGATAGGGTAAATATGGTTTATTCTACTTCAATGGTAGTCAATGGTAGGGCCAAGTTTGTCTGTACAGCTACAGGGATGGAAACTGAGATAGGTAAGATAGCTGATATGCTAGACAATACTGAAGTCAAGCAAACACCCCTACAGTCAAATATTGAAAAGTTTTCTAAGAAGCTGGGAATAGCTATTTTAGCTATTTGCTTAATTATATTTGTTATCGAGGTAATTAGGGCCATGACTCACCCTAATACAGGGGATATAAAGTTGGTAATACTAAATGCCTTTATATTTGCAGTTGCACTTGCAGTCGCAGCTATACCAGAAGCCCTGTCTTCTATAGTGACTATAGTCCTATCAGTTGGTACAAATACTATGTCAAAGAAGAACTCAATAATAAGGAAGCTACCTGCAGTTGAGACTCTAGGTTCAACTTCTGTTATATGTACTGATAAGACAGGTACCCTTACTATGAATAAGATGACTGCCCTTGAATACTACAAGTATGACGGCCAGGATGCGGTGTCTATTGAGGTAAGAGAGGAAGACCAGAAGGACCTGGCTAGTATAGGAGGCTTCAATACTGAGGATATGATCAATATTGCAGCAGCCCTATGTAATGACTCGGTTATTAGTGAAGACGGTAAGGAAATAGGTGACCCTACAGAGGTTGCCTTAACAGTATTTGCTGATAAGAAGGGCTATATTACTAAAAGGATGAGGGATACCTATCCTAGACTACAGGAGATACCTTTTGACTCGGATAGGAAGCTGATGTCAACTGCCCATAATATTGGTGGCAGGGATATCATGATTACCAAAGGTGCACCAGATATATTGATATCGAGGTCTGTAAAGATATTGTCTGGAGACCAGGTGGTAGATCTAACTGATGATATCAGGGAAAAGATAAAGGAACAGAATGAGACCTACTCGAGAAATGCCCTGAGGGTTTTGGCCTTTGGATACAGGGACCTAGGGACAGGTGAAGTAATAGATATAGATGGAGAAAATAATTTTGTATTTATCGGCTTGATAGCCATGATAGACCCACCTAGGGCAGAGGTTATCGATGCAGTTGCAAAGGCCAAGAGTGCCGGTATCAAACCTATAATGATAACAGGTGACCACAAGACTACGGCAGTTGCTATAGGCGAGTCTATAGGTCTATTTGAAGAAGGTGACTTATCATACACAGGCCAGGAACTTGATAATTTGAGTGAAGCAGAATTAGACCAACAGCTAGAAAAGATTAGCGTATATGCCAGAGTTTCTCCTCAGAACAAGATTAGGATAGTAAGTGCTTGGCAGAGGAAGAACAAGGTCACAGCTATGACAGGTGATGGTGTAAATGATGCGCCAGCTCTTAAGAGTGCTGATATTGGTATTGCCATGGGTTCAGGTACTGAGGTTGCCAAGGACGCTTCAGCTATGGTCTTGGTAGATGATAATTTTGCCAGCATTATAGATGCAGTAGAGATTGGTAGAACAGTATATAGCAATATAAAGAAGTCAATAACCTACCTATTCTCAGGTAACCTAGGTGCCATAATATCCATATTATTTGCTGTTTTTGCAGATTGGTCAAACCCATATACTGCCCTACAGCTGATATTTATAAATATGGTAAATGACTCCTTGCCAGCAATTGCCCTTGGTATGGAAAATCCAGAAGAGGGGATTATGTCCCTTGAACCAAGATCTAAGGATGAGGGTCTTCTTGGAGGAGGTACTTGGCAGGCTATTCTATCTAGGGGTAGTTTTGTAGGATTGGCTGCGATAATAGCCCAATATATTGGTATGCAGCAGTCTGCGGAGCTTGGAGTAGCCCTATCATTTACTACCCTATTGTTGTCTAGGACCTTCCAGACCTTTGCTTGTAGGTCTGACTTCAAGAACCCATTTGAATTAGGCTTTTTCTCTAATAAGTATGTTATACTTGCAGTTCTAATTTGTTTAGGCCTATTTGGTATAGTCATGATACCATTTATTAGACCTATATTTGCTATACCAGCGGCATATTCTATAAAGGATTTTGCTATTTCGCTTGGATTGGCAATAGGCTCAATAATTTGCATGGAAATTACAAAGGCTATTAGCTATAAAAAGAAATTTAAATAAGACCTAGGAAAGGGGTCTAACCCATGTCTTAGGCATATGTATAATATCCAGTTGATTTGATAGGAAGGTTCCTATGGTCGACTGGATATTTTTATTATTAAAGATATATAAAATTAATTGAAAAAAATTATCGATAAGTATTGACATTTTTTTTGTTTTTAGATATTATATATACAGAGATGATAATAATTATCAAGACAAAAATGATATTAATGAATTTACATATTGAGTATTTTAAGGAGGGGTTCTTTGTATGAGCTTATTGGTAATAGGCGGACACGAGAGAATGGAAAAAGATTATTACAAGCTTGCTAAAAATAGAGGTTATAAGACTAAGGTATATACTACTATGTCTAGTCAGGTTAAAAATTCAATAGGAAGTCCAGATGCCATAGTAATCATGACATCAACGGTTTCTCACAAGCTGTCTAGAATAGTTGAGATGCAGGCCAAGAAGATGAATATACCTATTTTTAGACATAAGAATAGCAGCAAGGTTGCCTTCAATGAATGTCTAGAGGAAATTGATGTTTGTCTAGGTAACTGTAGTAACTGCAAGAAAAACAAGTGCAATAATAACTAGGATAAGCCTACTAAGAGATTGAATCAGAAGATTCTGGCTTGAACAAGAAAAGGTAATTGGTAAAAACAAAAAGTAAAATCGTTAAAGAGCTACTATAGCAAGAGCTAATCTAGTGCAAAATATTGAGTAGCTAAAAAGCTAGAGTAATATTAGCCAGCTTGTACAAAAGCTAATTAAAAAGACAAACTAGCTGTGAAAAGGTAAATAAAACAAAAAGAAAAAGCAGTATTATAAGTAGAGACTTAACTTAGATTGAGTGTAACGTAGATACTAACAGTTATGCTATGTAAAATAAAATCCTCCACCCAAATTTGGGTGGAGGGTTTTTTTACAGATTTTTTACTTCTTCGTATACTGCCATATTTTTTTCGGTTACCATGGAGGTTGCCTTACCCTCTTTACCGAGCCTACCAGACCTGCCCACCCTGTGGACATAGTCCTCCAGTCTTTCTGGGAAGTCGTAGTTGTATATATGGGTAATGCCGCCTATATCAAGGCCTCTTGAAGATAGGTCCGTGGAAATCAAGAACTGTATCTTGAGGTCCCTAAAGTCTTTGATTATTTTTTCCCTCTTAGTTTGGCTGATATCACTATGGATTTTCTTACAGTTATAGCCAGCCTGGCCCATTTGCAGCTCTAGCTTGTCTACCCTGGCCTTAGTCCTGCAGAAGACTATGGCCATAAAGGGACTGTCATCATCTATAACCCTGCAAAAGTCTTCAAACTTGTTCCTGTCTGTAGTATGAACAAAGACCTGGTCTATTAGGTCTGGTATATCATTGTTGCTATCTAGACTTAGGATGTCTAATGGGTTTGCATATTTATAGGCAAGCTTTTTGACCTTGGGGTCTACTGTAGCTGATAGGAAGAGTAGCTGGTCGTAATTTTTAATATTTCTAATTATGGTATCTATTTCATTCCTAAAGCCCATCAAGAGCATCTGGTCAGCCTCATCTAGGACTAGGCAATCTACATTGCTTATATCTATAGACTTTCTGTTAATATGGTCAAGCAGACGACCAGGTGTGGCAATTATAATATTTACCATATTTTTTAGTTTCCTGATTTGTGACTGGATGTCACGACCACCATATACTGGCAGAACGGAAATATCCCTATCAAGCTTGTCTGCGATAGACTGGGCTTCATTTCCTATTTGGATTACTAACTCCCTAGTTGGAGCTAGGACTAAGACCTTGTCAAGCTGGCCCAGGTATATCCTATTTATAAGGGGGACCAAGAAGGCAAGGGTCTTGCCAGTACCGGTATTGGATTCAATTATAAGATTCTGGCCATCAAGAATTTTGCCAATGCTAGTTGCCTGGACTGGAGTGGGTGTTTTAATACCAATTTTGGCCAAGGCTTCTACTATATTTATATCAATTCCTATATCTGTGAAAGTCATACTAATTCCTCCTAGTTCATTAATTAATTATAGCATTTAATAGGCCTAGGTGGCTAGTATCTTAATATATCAAGAAGCCTCTTGAAAATATAAATGAAACAAATCAATATCAAAACTGCAAAAATAGGTATATTTTTTCAGAAAAATAAGAAAAAAAGGCTTTCAAATGAAACAATAAAAAAATAAAAATCAAAAAACTTGATAAATTTCTTGATTTTGTAGGAGATTAGTCTTATAATAAAAATATAAAAATGAAAGAATACATTAAATTCTTGCATTTAATAGACGATTGGGAAGGTGATTATATGGGAAGGAATATAGTTGAAAAAATTTTGGACAAGCATTTAGTCGAAGGCGAGCTTGTAGCAGGCAGCACTGCAGGGATAAGGATTGACAGGACCCTAACGCAGGATTCTACTGGTACTATGGCATATTTACAGTTGGAGGCCATGGGAATAGACAAGGTAAGGACTAAGAGGTCTGTCGCCTATATCGACCACAACATGCTACAGCAGGGATTTGAAAATGCTGATGACCACAAGTATATACAAACAGTAGCCAATAAGTTTGGTATCTATTTTTCAAAGCCTGGTAATGGTATCTGTCACCAGGTTAATTTGGAGAGATTTTCTGTGCCTGGAGATACCCTACTAGGCTCAGATAGCCATACGCCTACAGCGGGTGGCGTAGGTATGCTAGCCATTGGTGCTGGTGGCCTGGATGTTGCCCTTGCCATGGCAGGCGAGCCATACTATATAAAGGTGCCTAGGGTGATAAAGGTCAACCTAAGGGGTAAGCTAAGGCCTATGGTTACATCTAAGGATATTATTCTAGAGGTTCTTAGGAGACAGACTGTAAAAGGTGGAGTAGGTAAGATTTATGAATACGGTGGACCAGGACTTGCAAACCTATCTGTTCCTCAGAGGGCGACCATTACAAATATGGGGGCAGAGCTAGGAGCAACTACTTCTATCTTCCCTAGTGATGACAAGACAAGAGAATATTTTATAGCTGAAGATAGGCTAGAGGACTGGATAGAGCTAGTGGCAGACCCAGACGCTAGCTATGATGAGGTTATTGATATAGACCTAGACCAGCTGGTACCTATGGTAGCTGCACCTCATAGTCCTGATAATATCAAGACATGTAAGGAAGTCGGTAGGATTAAGGTAGACCAGGTGGCCATAGGAAGCTGTACTAACTCTTCATATGAGGACCTGATGAAGGTTTCTAGAATCTTAAAGGGTAGGAAGGTTGCTGACCATGTCAGCCTAGTTATAGCTCCAGGATCTAGACAGGTTATGGAAATGATAGCTAGGAACGGGGCCCTTGCTGATATTATTAGTTCAGGTGCCAGAATACTTGAAAATTCATGTGGACCGTGTATAGGTATGGGACAGTCGCCAGGAACTGATGCAATTAGTATTAGAACTTTTAATAGGAACTTCTATGGTAGGTCAGGGACTAATTCAGCCCAGGTTTATCTGGCAAGTCCAGAGCTTGCAGCAGTTTCGGCTATCTATGGTTGCCTGATGGATCCTAGAGATGCTGACTTTGATATTGATTTTTCAGGTATCCATGTAGATCATTTCTTGATAGATGACAGTATGATTATAAGTCCTGATGAAAATCCAGCAGAAGTTGAGGTTGTTAGGGGGCCAAATATAAAGCCATTCCCACTAAATACTAAGCTAACTGACAAGCTTGAGGGCAAGATAATTATTAAGACAGAGGACAACATAACTACTGATCATATCATGCCTTCTAATGCCAAGCTACTTCCATACAGGAGTAATATACCTCATTTGGCTAATTTCTGCTTCTCTACTATAGATGAAGACTTTGCCAAGAGGGCCAAGGAAAATAAGGGAGGTTTCATAGTAGGTGGAGATAACTATGGCCAGGGATCTTCAAGAGAGCACGCAGCCCTAGCCCCACTATACCTAGGTATAAAGGGTGTAATTGCAAAGTCATTTGCTAGAATACACAAGGCTAACCTGATAAATAGTGGTATCATACCTATGGAATTTGAAAATCTAGAGGATTATGACAAGCTAGACCAGATGGATATGCTTTCTATAGATAATATCTACCAGGGCTTGAAGGATGGCAGACTAGAGGTGAAGGATGAGGAAAAGAATATCTCCTTCTTTGTAAAGGCCAGCTTCAATGACAAGGAAATAGATATGTTGATGGCTGGTGGTAAGCTAAATAGTATCAAGATGAGAAACAGTAAGGAGGCCTAGGATGTATAAGATTACTTTAATACCAGGCGATGGAATTGGACTAGAGGTTACTGCTGCCATGAAAAAGGTAGTGGAGGCCACAGGAGTAGCTATAGAATGGGAAGAAGTCATAGCGGGTGAGGCTGTTCTAGAGGAATATGGTAGTCCCCTACCAGACTATGTATTAGATAGCATAAAGAAAAATAAGATTGCCATCAAGGGACCTATTACTACGCCAGTTGGCAAGGGTTTTAGAAGTGTAAATGTCGCACTTAGAAAGGAATTAAAACTTTTTGCCAATGTAAGGCCTGTAAAAACCTTTAAGGGAATAAAGTCAAGATATGAGGACATAGACTTGACTATAATAAGAGAAAATACAGAGGACCTATATGCTGGTATAGAGCACCAGATAGGTGACTATGCAGGTGAAAGTATTAAGCTAATTACTAGGGATGCCTCTGATAGGATAGTAGACTTTGCTTGTAAGTACTTAAAAGATAATGGCTACAAGAGGTTGACTGGTGTCCATAAGGCTAATATCATGAAGATTTCAGATGGTCTATTCCTTAGGGTATTCGATGAGGTAAGCAGGAGGAATGGTATTGAAAGGCTTGAAAAGGGCGAGGCCCCTGACAGGATATATGCAGATGATGTCATAGTAGACGCAGCAGCAATGAACCTAGTCCTTAATCCAGAAAAGTTTGATGTTTTGGTAATGCCAAACCTATATGGTGATATCCTTTCAGACCTTTGTGCGGGTCTAGTTGGTGGCCTAGGTATTATACCAAGTGCCAATATTGGAGAGGACTATGCTGTCTTTGAAGCTGTCCATGGAAGTGCACCTCAGATAGCTGGTCAGGGAATAGCAAACCCTACAGCCCTTATCCAGTCTGCCGTTATGATGTTGAGGTATATAGGAGAGCATGAGGCAGCCCTAAAGATAGAAAATGCCCTAAAGGAAGTTTTTGACAAGGGTCGAGTTGTAACTACTGATTTAGGTGGTAAGGCTAGTACTGATGAATTTGCAGACGAGCTATGCAGGTTGATTAAGGGCTAGTATTAATATTATAGATAGCTGGCAGGATGCTTATAGTTAAGTGCCAGGATAATTATTGAGGCAGTCGCATTATTACATAGACTTGCAAAATAGAGATAGACCCTGGGGTACATTTTCCTTCCCGTATCTGAGGGTCTATTTTTATGTCTAGATTTGTATATAAAATAAAAAAGAACCAGCCCTAAGCTGGTCCCTATATTTATATTCTTGCTTCATTCGTCTTATAGTCGTAGGTTTTTAAAAATTTCATATAAACCCTGTCCCAAAACTCATAGTCTGAAAGTCTTAGTAGCTTTACAGTTTTGTTTGCATTTCTTACATTTATTTCATAGACGTCATTGAACTTATGTTCTTGACCGTCTACTACTGTAATAATGGTGTGCTCAGACTTGTATTCTGGCTTGATGGCTATCTCACTATCCTGACCTGGTAGGATAATGCTCGATGTAAAGCTCCTAAAGGCATTTGTACTGATAGGAGATATAGGAGTTATCTGGATAATATTTAGCCTGTTATCAACTATACTACCACCAGCAGAGTAATTGTAGGCAGTGGACCCTGTAGATGTAGACATAATCAGTCCGTCACCACTAAAGGTTTCCATATAGTTGCCATTGACGTGTAGACCCATGTGGGCAGTCCTAGATTGGTTACCCCTTACAACTAGCTCATTTATAGCATAGGTATGGTTGACCTCATCCTTGCCCTTGATATCTACTTCCAAAAGGTAGAGCTCATTGATTTCATAGGTTGAATTTAGGTAGGCATCGATAAATATATCAATTTCCTTCTCTGTAGGTAGTATTTCTGCAAAAAAACCAAGGTGGCCAGTATTTACACAGAAAAATGGTATATCAGGAAAGTTTAAATCTCTGACATTCCTTAAAAAAGACCCATCTCCCCCGATAGATATAACCAGCTCAGTATTGTCTCTAATCTCTTCGCTAGTATTAAAACCGATGGATAGGAACTTATCTATAAGTATTTTTTTTATATTCTTGGAAATTTCTAGTTCATTTGATTTAATTACAACATTTCTAGCCATATTATTCATACACCCCATCTGGGATGCCCTCCTATAATTCATTATATCATAGGCATAAAATATATGATATAATATTTTATGTAAAGTGATAAATATTGAAATTGCAACATCTACAGTCTTTTTTATATCTTTAGCATGGTAAAGATATAATAGGTTTTGTTGTTGATGATATCACTGGAGAAGTAACACCAACAAGATACTTTTCAACATACTATTAGGAGAAGGCTACGTACATAGTGCCTAGAAAGGAGCCAAAGCAATGGTAAGTTTAGAAGAAATGAGAGAAGCCGAGGGACATAAAATTAGAATTGTTTATATGAATGGTGAATCTGGGGAATATTATTGTTCTTACTACATGCAATCCGAGGATGAAGATGAGGAAGCAGCTATTTTTATAGGTGAACACTACATTGCTCAGCAATCAGACATTAATAGTATTACAATTTTAGACTAAGCATATTAACCACAGATAGTGTGCTTATTTAGTACAAAAATCGACCTGGGCAAGTCATTAAGAGGTCTATTTTTAATTCAATAAAAAACTCAGGGCTAATAAAATAAAAGGGCCAACCAAATACTGGTACAGACCAGAATAAAAAGGAGAGTTGATAATATGAAGTGGTTAAAAAAATATCGAAAGATGTTTGTGAAGGTAGCAAGACATATGAATTTGATAGTAAGGGCTACTTGATAAAGTGGGTATTAAAATAGGGAGCTTGTTGCTCCCTATTTTAACAGCTTCTTAATGACTATTTCTTGTTTTTTTTCATCATATCTTATTGATAAATCTCTACTATCTTCCGTAATACCAATTGCTTTTGCCCAGGTACTTGGAATAGTGACCCTATAGGTTATTCCACCCTTTCCTGCCGTTCCACCAGATTTATTTAGTGACATTTTAGCTTTCCTTTCTTCACTCATTACTATTTCCTTTCCAATTTTAATCTAATTATCTATTTTTTTAACTTCAGGTAAAAGAAACTTATTAAAAATATCATTGTAACAAATAAAAATGAAATATTTCTAGTTATATTAAATAGTATTATAGATGCCAAGCCCAAAATAGATATTACTAATGTTTTATTGTTTTTCATTTCATATTTCACATGAGTATGTTATAATACCCTTAAAGGGTGAGGGGCTAAGCCCCTCATAAGAGTTACTTGAAATAAGTTTTTATAGATTCTATAAACTGTATCAGAGTTATTAGACTTATAAGCCACTCAAGTAACTCTTTATTTTTTTGTTCTTCAAGCTCCTTTTTTTTCTTTTAATTCTATTGTGTAATCTGTTACTCATGTTTCCCCCTTTCTTTAATTATATTACACCTCATTCGTAACGAATAGTCAATAGTTTTTTTAAAAAAATATAAAATTTTTTATGAGGTACAAATAGGGGACAAGTTTATTTATTATATTAAACATCTATAAACATCAGTAACATAACCACCGTTGAAAATACTACAGTTTAAACATCTATGACCGATAATGACGCAACCTACTTATTTTTTTTTACAATTCTATAAAAACGGGGGGATAAATAACTATACTTAATATGCCACACCATGGCTGACACTTAAAAACTGTGCATTCATGTGTATTTTAATGCATATTTGTTGGATGTACAGGTTTTTGTTCGTTTCCCATGGGGGAATCATGGGGGTTTTAAAATAAATTAAATATATCAACCTGAAACTATATGGATTTTAAAAGCATTGATATTACTTAATATGGTCTTATATGAAACAATATGGATATTCATGGGTTAATGTGATACAATATTGTAAGATAAAATCTTGTTAGAAGGACCTAAAAGAAGGGTGAAGGTGAAGGTATTGTTTATAAGGGATAGGCAAAAATGGAATAGCTTTGTTATAAGGGTTGATAGGGACCTAAAGATAAAGGACCTCCTACTTGATGACCTAAACTTTTCAGTTAGGTCTATATCAAAAATGAAGAGGGACAAGAATATATATAAAAATGGCCAAGTAGCCAAGCCAACTTCTATGGCCAAAGCTGGCGATATTATAGAAATAGAGATTAAGGAAGAAAAGGCAGGATTTGTAGGCCAGGACTTGGGTGTGGCTATAGTATATGAGGACCAGGACCTAATAGTAGCTGACAAGCCACCCTTTATGGTAGTACATCCAACAAAGAGCCACTTTGAAGGAACCCTGGCAAATGCAATTAGCTATCATATTGACAGGACTGGAGAGGACTGCAGGATTAGGTTCGTCAATAGGCTTGATATGAATACATCTGGCCTGGTAGTAATAGCTAAGAATTCCTACGCCCACCACAGGTTATCCTTGGATATGGGGCAGGATAGGGTCCACAAGGAGTACCTGGCCATAGTAGAGGGCATTGTAGAGAAAGATTCTGGAACCTTGGACTTTCCTATTTATAGGGAGGCAGAGGATTCCATTAGTAGGATAGTTGATCCTAGGGGACAGAGGTCTATCACACACTTTAGGGTTTTACAAAGACTTGATGGTGCTAGTCTTGTTAGCCTTCGTTTAGAAACTGGCAGGACCCACCAGATAAGAGTCCACCTATCACATATAGGCCATCCGATTATAGGGGATGATTTGTATGGAAGACCCGATACGAGCCTTATAGATAGGCAGGCCCTACATGCCTATAAGCTGACCTTTGACCAGCCGAGGTTGGGTGACAAGATAGATTTAAGGGCAGGCCTACCATTAGACATGCTTGCCTTGTTAGAAAAATTAGGAGGAGTTACAAATGATTATAAATAAATTTATCATACACGTTCTGGATAAGAATTCAGATTTTCCGGTTTTAAATGGGGTGGAAAACTCAATATCACCAGAAACAGATGCCTTTTATCAGAAGGTAATCAGGCGTATACTAAGGGATGAAGACCTAAGAAAGGCCAAGTTCAGGGACTATGGAGACAATAAAATCAGGGTATGTGCCGACCATATCCTGTATGATGAAGCATCCTTTGTAGTCAGCTCCCAGGGTATAGCCGGGTTAATGTTTGATGCTATGAAGATAAATGCCGAACTTGATTCCTGCGATCTCGCAGTGGTACTGTATACCCACAAGGACCAAAAGGGGGTTGCTATTATTAAGCTAGACTACAAGAAGCTTTATACACATGAAATAGCCTATGATGAGCAGGAGAGCCTAGTTTCTATCAAGATGGTTACAAATGAAATAGGCATCCAGGATTCTCAAAAAATTATCCATGCAGCCCTGATAGGACCAAGTGGGCTGAATGACGAATGGCATCTTCAGGTATTGGACAAGTTGGCAGAAAAGCAGGAGACAGATTCTAGCTTTGTGACGGAGTTTTTGAAGGTTGAAAAGATTAAGGACGAGAAGTTTCTGACTAAGGTATTTAAGAATACTACTGAAAACTGGATTACCAATGCCTATGCTAATGATGTTAAAGAGGCAGAGAGCATTAGGAGTATCCTAAATTACAACCTCAAGGAGACTAATGATGTTGATTTGGATAAATTTATAGAAGAATCTATCAAGGATGAAGCCAGGAAGGAATCCTATAAGGAATTGATGGTTGAAAAGGGCGTCGACGAGACCTTCAATATAGACAAGACCTGGGTAGAAAAAAAATTGAAGCGCAGGAGCATCAAGACTAATACTGGCTTTGATATAAAGGGATTATTGGATGATTTTGAGGATCCTATGAAGTATTCCTTCAAGCAAAATGAGGATGGTAGCTTTGATATTACTATCAAGAATATAGAGTTTTATGAGGAAAAATAAAAAAAGGGACCTTGCACCAGGTGGTGCTAGGTCTCTTTTACCTTAAATACCTATAAGTAAAGCCACTATTTAAATAGAGATTATTTATTGTTTTCTATGTACTTGACGATATCACCTATAGTTTTTATATTTTCTAGTTCATCGTCATCAACCTTAATATCAAATTCTTCCTCTATGTTCATTATTATTTCTACAGCATCTAGGGAATCTGCATCAAGGTCTTCCTGAAGATTAGTGTCTAAATTTATAAAAGCACCATCATCAATATTTAACTGTTCAACTATAATTTCCTTGATTTTATCAAACATTATTAGCCTCCTAAAAAAATATATGGGTTATATAGAACCCTTTATTTTACTACGATTCTTAAAGTCTAAATCGTATATATTGTATATTAATATATAATTTAGAAAAATTCAACAAAATAACATAAATTATATAAAAAAACTATATTTATTTGAAGCTTTGTTATATAATGGTTAAGTAGGGAATTGAATTTTATAGACTAATATCTTAGATTTTATTTTTTGAAACCTATATAAAATTATTCAGGTATGTGGAAAAGGTTATACCTGAATTAGCTTTATAATTTCTCGAGGAAGGAGAATTACAATGGTAGTAAAAAGACCGACAACAATAAAGGATGTTGCTAAGAAGGCAGGAGTATCTATATCTACCGTATCTAGAGTTATAAATGACTCCAAGCCAGTAACAAATGAAGTCAAGCAAAGAGTACTTGACGTGATCAAGGAAACAGGATATGTTCCTAACCCTTTGGCAAGAAGCCTGGTAACTAAGAAGAGTCAGTTAATAGGAGTCATAGTTCCTGAGGTTACTGATACTTTTGCGGCGGAAGTATTGAATGGGATTGAAGAAATTTCGAAGATGTACGATTACGATATACTTTTGGCTAATACATATTCAGAGAAAGACCTAGAGATCAAGAATATAAACCTACTTAGGGCTAAGCAGGTAGAGGGTATAGTAATGATCAGTTGGGATATAGACAAGGACGTAGTAGGCCTATTAGAGGATTCAGGTATACCAGCTGTATATATAAGCAAGACAACAAGAGACTTTGATATATACAATGTATCCATAAATAATAATTCGGCAGTTAAGGACATGACTAATTTCTTATTGGATAGGGGCCACAAAAAGATAGTCCTACTAAACACTACATTCCAGACTAACCTTGCAGATGAGAGATTAACAGGCTATAGGGATGCTATAGTAGGTAGGGGATTAAAGGTTAATGAAGGATTTATAAAATCATGTGGGCCAACTTTCGACGATGGTTATATGGCAGTAAAGGAAATGCTAGAGTCTAAGGTGGACGTGGATGCCATCTTTGCAACCAGTGATGAGGTAGCAATAGGTGCTATAAATGCCTGTTTTGACCTAGGTTATAAGGTGCCTGAGGATATTTCGGTTGTAGGTTTCTATGACATTGAATTTTCTAAGATGTGTAGACCAAAGCTGACAACAGTTAAGCAGCCTTTATATGACATGGGGGCAGTTGCAATTAGAATGATAATAAAGATGGTTAAGGGCATAGAAATAGACGAGAAAAAGGTTGAATTACCTTATACAATTTCTGATAGGGATAGTGTAGCGACTAGGTAGGACCTGGCTTGTGATGAACTTTAAAACCGTAGTCATTGCTGGTTTTTAGCCTATAGACTTTTGGAAATAAAGATCTATTAAATCTTGCTAGTGACTATTTAAAGTGGTATAATATATTTAGATCTAGAACATACGACAAGGCTATATGTAAGTTCAACCTACATATATTATACGGGAGATTATGTTCATATATTAGTATGATAGGCCTGGACTTTTCTAGGATTTCAGAAAATGTGTGACTGATCACCCACCTGGGTGATTCCGGGTGTGAATTTAATTAGTCTACGGTGTTTTGGAAGGTAAAAGTGTTGCTTAGGCAGCACTTTTATTTTATTGAAGTTGTTTGCTTGGGAGAGATAAGATGACTCTAGAAATATACAAGTTTGATTTTGATGAGAATAATAAAAAATATATACAGGTATATAATAAGATAAAAAACTTGATATTAGAGGGTAGGCTTGTAGGTGACGAAAAGCTACCTCCTATTAGGAAGTTATCAGACCTACTTGGAGTCAACAGCGTGACTATAGTCAAGGCCTATGACCTACTAGAAAATGAAGGCTATTTGATAAAGAGGCAGGGAAGTGGATCCTATGTTTCTAAGATAGAGAAGACTAGGTCTATATCTGCCAAGAGTGACCTATATAGGCTGGATACAGGCAACCCATCTTCAGATATATTTCCCATAAATGACTTTAAAAAGGCTGTAAATATGGCCTTGGATGATGACTTAGCCAGTCTTTTTAACTATGATGATGGTAACGGGATTTATGAGCTTAAAGAGGTCATGGTGGAATATCTTGCCAAACAAAAGATAGAGGCCAGTCCTGACAATATTATTATTACATCTGGTGGTCAGCAGGGTATAGACATTATATCAAAGGGGCTACTGGGCTATACTGATGTAGTCTTTATTGAGGAGCCAACCTATTCAGGTGCTATTGACCTTTTTAAGATGAGGAATACAAGACTTATATCAATACCTCTTTTGGAGGATGGTATAGACATAGGTCTCCTAAAAATGAAGCTGGAAAAGATTAGGCCTAGGCTACTTTATCTTATGCCAAACTTCCAGAATCCTACTGGTATCTCTTATTCTGAATACAAGAAAAAAAAGCTAATAGACCTGGCAGAGGAGTATAATTTCTATATATTAGAAGATGATTTTATCAGTGATTTTAAGTTTATTTCTGAAAACCATAGGACCTTAAAGTCATATGATAAGTACAATAGGGTTATATATATAAAGAGTTTTTCCAAAATCCTAATGCCTGGACTAAGGATGGGATTGATGGTAGTGCCTACTGAACTAGTAGAAAGGACGGTAGTATCCAAGCATAATTCTGATATATCTACCTCACCCCTAATCCAAAAATCACTATATTACTATATGTCTAAGTTTAATTGGGACAAGCATAGCTCTGATATGGAAAAAATATATACTGACAAGTTCTTGGAGACCTATAAATACATAAATAAGAAACTTGGCGGACGATTAACAATTGTTAAGAATAAGGGGGGGATTAATTTCTTCCTAGGTTTAAATAGGGGATTTTCATCTAGAAATTTTGTAAATTTCATGTATAATAAAAAGGTGGCCCTTCAGCCTGGTTATATATATTATGACCTGGATATTGAAGATAGGTTTTTTAGGATAAATATATCGATGGAGACTATGGACAGGATAAAAGAGGCCATAGATATTATCAGTGATAGTCTGGATGAATTCTACGCAATTAGTCGTATAGAGGGGAGTGGCCCCTAGAATCCAGCTTGATAAATAAAAGTAATAGAAAGGAGTACTGAATATGGATTTAGTTAATGAATTTGATAAAAATAAGCTAGCTAGGATAAATGAGCTGGCCAAGATAGCTAAGGAAAGAGACTTGACTGAGGAAGAACTAGCAGAAAGAGCGGTACTTAGACAGGAATTCTTAGAAAATTTTAGGGCGGGCTTTAGCCAGCAGCTTAGTGGTATAAAGGTTGTCACACCAGAAGACCAGAACTAGGTCTAGCCTGCTAGTTTGAATTTGGGAACTAAGGGTTATGGTCTATTGGAAAAATTCAGGACCAGCCTAGGAGTTTGCAAATTATAAGGAAAAGATAAGACCGACACAGGGACCATGATGATATGGTCTAGTGTCGGTCTTTTTTACCTAGAAGGGCTTTTCCAGGTTATATAGTTCAAATACATAATTTAAGAAGGCCTTCTCTGTAGGAGATAGGAACTTCTTGTTTGAATATACCAGGTAATGGTCTGAAACCATGCTTAGATTTTCTATCCTATATATATTGAAGTTGTTGTATCTTTTTCCGTATTGGGCCAGGCCATTAGTTACAAGTGTAGACCCTATACCGGCACTCACCATTGACATGATAAGGTTATCGGAGTCTATATAGGCCCTAATATGTAGGTCCTTAGAATTTATGCCAACAGAACTAAGCTTCCTAGACAGGTAGTCACCATCAAGACTCTCATCACTTTTCAAGATAAGTGGTAGCTTTTTAAAGCTTTCTAGGCTTACAAAGCCATCTTTATTTTCTATGTCAAGGTCTGGTGGACAGACTAGGACTAGGTCGTTTCTTGAAAATAGGGTATAGACAAGCCTATCTGACTCTGTGATAGTAGATGTGAGGCAGAGGCTGGCATCATCATTGATAAGTTCTGTAATAGCCTGGTCATGTGTCATATTTTTAAGGGTGAAGGTAGCTCCAGGAAAGAGGCGGGAAAAATTTTTGACCATCGGTGGCAGGATAGCCTCACCTGGTACGCAGGTATATACTAGGTCTACATTACCCTCGATCTTACCCTGGTAGTCCTTGATATCATTGATAGCCCTCTTACAGTCATTAAGTATGGCTATAGCGTGATTGAAGAGGATATAGCCAGAATCTGTCAAGGTAATTGACTTGCTATTTCTATTAAAAAGAGAGGTTTGCATCTCATTCTCTAGGTTTTGTATATGTGAACTTATGGTTGGCTGACTAAGGTATAGGTCCTTGGCAGCCTTGGAGAAACTTTGTTTTTTTGCTACGGCCACAAAGGCTTCTAGTTGTTTTATATCCATAATCTACTTGTCTCCTATCTGATATTAGTTGGCTAAGCTTGTTAAAGTGCTTAGGAATAGTATACGATAGGGATAGGTTAATTTCAAGCTGATATGGTTAAATATCAGTAGATATTTATTGTCAAAAGACAGGGACAGAGACTTATAGTTTATGGTGTGAGCGATATTAATAGGGGATAGAGTGCTAGGATAATATCATAGCTATAGGAAAAAGGATAAATATCATAAAAAATTCAAACTAAATGTATTTCTAATTCATACGCTTTTGTTAATATAAAGGTGTAAAGATTCATATAGAATCTTTAGTGCAATAAACTATAATTTTTTTTTTTTCAGACAGGTGGCGGACTCCCTCACATCCTCAATGCCGTCACCGCATGTATTACATATGGATGGGACTTATGCCCCATCCATATGTTTTTTATTGTAGGGACGTGTCCCTGTTGAGCTCGCAAAGCGTGCGAAACAATAAACCACCC
>ERZ772956.202-NODE-202-length-49551-cov-9.255576_pt1 | contig 49551 bp, 38 predicted proteins | sample MGYA00580683_ERZ772956 | MGnify/ENA primary metagenome ERZ772956 (study PRJEB29015, sample SAMEA2738077) | human oral metagenome | biome: human oral; feature: human-associated habitat; material: saliva | place: China | collected 2212 ... | reverse complement strand
CCTATCCCAAACTGCGATTGTTTAAAGAAGTACTCCCCTATAAGGCACACCGCCCTACCCAAGCGGCGGCCAACCGTATTAGTTTCGGCTTTGACGGTGGCACTAAGGGGGTAACGATTACTCCTATATCGCCCACTACCCCCGACTTTCGCTATACGGTAGCCAAAGATGCTAAGAAAGATACGCTGCACTTCTGGTATCAACCCCGTCAGAAAGACTCGCTTGTCTTTACGGTGGCACATCAGCAACGGGTAGATACTTTTCGCCTGAGGCTGAAAGAGGGCAAGGACGTTAAGCCTGATAGCTTGCAGATAGAAAGCACTTTTTCTGGCGACCTGCCTATGTATAAAGACTTTGCTTTCAGAAGCAATATCCCACTGACAAAAGTAGACCCAGCTAAGATAAAAATACTGCAAGGCAAAGACTCTTTGGCGAAAGCCATCCCTTTTAAGGCAGTATTAGATAGCACGCAGTTGCAATACACGCTCTTATTCGATAAGAAAAACGATGAGCAATACCGCATCGAGGCGCTGCCCCACGCTATGACCGACTATTTCGGCGCCACTAACGACACGCTGAATATTAAACTTTCCACTAAAAAAGCGGAAGACTTAGCTGTCTTCAAGCTCCACCTCAGTGCTGAAGCCGTCAAGCTCAACTATCCGTTACTGCTACAGCTCACCAGTGAGAAAGCCACCGAGGTACTGCAAGAGTTGTATATAGAAAAACCGCAGGAGGAATATGTATTTGCCAATGTCAATCCCGCCAAATTGCGATTGCGATTGATAGAAGACCGCAATGGCAACCGCCGTTGGGATACGGGTAACTTCTTGCAGCAGCGACAGCCCGAACGGGTATGGTACTTCCCCCCTATAGTAGAACTCCGTGCCAACTGGGAAGTAGAAGAAACTTGGCACCTCAAAGACGAATGATAACAAGTAAATCACAACTTTTATAAAACTTTGTGATTAGAATTATTTTCGTACCTTTGCAGCCGTTAATATGAAGCCGAGGTTAGGTGCACCGATTCTCATGTACGCCCTACCGCATGACTTACCTATACTTTTGGCAAGTTTATAGGCTTCGGAAAATTGTATATAATGAGAATTTTGAAATTATTGATTGTAGGATTTTTAATGACAATGGCAGCTGGTTCTGCAAGTGCAGGAACCGCCGAAAAGATTGAAAATTTTGACTGGCGACCTGTGATGGACGCTATTATGCATGTAGAAAGTAAAGGAAATGCAAAGGCGGTGAATGGTCCACACGCTGGAATTTTGCAGATTTCGCATCACGTAGTAAACGAATGTAATAACATCTTGAAGAGTAAAGGCAGCAAGAAACGCTATAATTTAGCCGACCGCTTCAGTCCTGCTAAGTCGAGAGAGATGTTCGTTTTGTTCCAATCACGCTACAATATAGCCAACAGTATAGAGAAGGCTATTCGCATGTGGCATGGTGGAATCAACTTCAACATAAGCAAAACACAGAACTATTATAATAAGGTGAAGAAGTTCTTAAGGCTCTAAGCAGTCGTTAAGTGGACTATAACAAAAAACTTCGGTGCATTGATAAGATGTAATATCCAATGCTTCGAAGTTTTTTTATTGTAGGTTGTTAAATGGCAAACAAGACGTTATGGTACACTCTTGTAGGCAGACGATTTCGGCATAATGTTTGTTCGATTGGTCTAAATAGATAAAATATAAGACTGTTTAGGATATGAGTATAATAGGAATAGTTGCGTTTCTCCTTGTTTTATTAGGGAGTAGCGGATACATTGGTTGGCATGTTTGGCAGCTGTTGCCGTTAGGATTGGTTGGTAAATGGCTTGTTGTGGGTGCCATGCTGCTGTGTTTCCTTACTATTTTCGCTAATCTTGTTTTAGATAAAAGCCCCATGCCTGTGGCAATAGCATTGTATGAAGTGGGTAATTCTTCTATTTTCATCGGATTATACCTGCTCATGTTCTTCCTCGTTCTCGACTTAGGACGACTTGTTCGCCTTGTTCCGAAATCGTTTTTATACAATAGTTGGGCAGGAACAGCAACTATCTTTGTCGTCATCGTGGGCTTGTTTGTCTATGGTTATCTTAACTATCTGCACAAGGAACGTGTAGAATTGACGCTGAATGCTGAAAAGAAAATGAAACAAAAGCATCGTGTTGTGATGATGACCGACCTGCATTTGGGCTACCATAATCGGGCTGACGAGTTTAGAAAGTGGGTAGACAAGGTGAACAAAGAGCAACCAGAAGCTATTCTTATCGCTGGCGACATCATTGATAGGAGTATCCGTGCTTTGACTGAACAGGATATGGCAGCAGAGTTTAGAAGGCTAAAAGCACCCGTATATGCTTGTCTTGGCAACCACGAATATTATAGCGGAGAACCTGATGCAAAGCGGTTTTACGAGAAAGCAGGCATTCATTTGCTTATCGACGACTATGCTTTAGTGCCTTTAAAGGGTGGCGATACGCTGACAGTTGTGGGGCGCGATGACCGCACAAATAAGCGTAGAGCACGCTTAAAAAACCTTATGGAGAAGGTGCCAAAGGGGTATTACACCCTACTTTTAGACCATCAGCCTTATCATTTAGAGGAAGCTGAGCAGGCAGGCATTGACTTTCAGCTGTCTGGACACACGCATTATGGACAGGTTTGGCCCATCAGTTGGATTGAAGACCTTATATATGAAAAGGCTTTCGGACCATTGCAAAAGGGTAAAACACAATATTATGTGTCGTCAGGCATTGGTATTTGGGGTGGAAAATTTAGGATTGGTACACGCTCTGAATACGTGGTTGCAGAACTTCAGTAGTGCTTTAGTTCGGCAAACAAACTACGAAGGATTAGGATTAGAATAAGTCTATAAAAAGCAAAAACCATAAAGTAGCGTACAACTTGCTACTTTATGGTTTTTGTTTATATCTGTAAAGGGATATGGTATGCCCTCTATTACAATTCAATGTGCATACTAACGATTTGCTTTAACGGTCAAAATGGTGCGCCAAACCGCCTTCGCTGGTTTCCTTATAGAGTGATGGCAGGTCGTGTCCAGTCTGTTTCATCACCCTAACCACCTTGTCAAACGATATATGATGGCGCCCATCGCTGAAGTTCGCATATAGTTGTGCATCGAGCGCACGGCATGCTGCGAATGCATTTCGCTCTATACAAGGTATTTGAACAAGTCCACACACAGGGTCGCAGGTCATGCCAAGATGGTGTTCCAAGCCCATTTCAGCCGCATATTCAATCTGCGAAGGTGTACCACCGAACAACTGACAAGCGGCTGCAGAAGCCATAGCGCAGGCCACTCCGACCTCGCCTTGACAACCAACTTCGGCTCCAGAGATTGACGCATTCGCCTTTACGATATTGCCAAACAGACCTGCTGTTGCCAAAGCACGTAGTATTTTGCGCTCCGAAAACTGGTGGGCTTTATATAAATGGTATAACACAGCTGGCATAACACCGCACGAACCACAGGTTGGAGCCGTTACGATGGTACCGCACGAAGCATTCTCTTCGCTCACCGCAAGGGCATAAGAATATACTAAACCACGTGATTGTAAACTGGTTTTATAGCTCTGTGCCTTGATATAATAGTTGCTTGCTTTGCGTGAAAGTTTTAGCGGACCAGGCAGAACACCATCGTTTTCCAATCCAGACTCTACGGCTTCGCACATTATCGTCCATACTTCATGCAGGTATTCCCATATTTCTGCGCCCTCACACTCGTCCACATATTCCCAGAAACCGCGCCCGTTGTCTTCGCACCAGTTCTGAATATCCCTCAAAGTAGATAGCTCATAAACTGGCTCAGTATAGAAAAGGTCGTCCTTTCCCTTGCCTTCTGAAAGGGCACCACCGCCCACACTGTAGACCACCCACTCGTCTTCAACTTGCTTCTCAGCATTGAAGGCTTTATAACGCATACCATTTGTGTGGTAAGGCAACACCGTTCCTGGCTGCCATAGTATTTCTACAGGAGCAATTTCCGATAGCACTTCGGTGATGGCTACGTCTGTAAGGTGACCTTTTCCTGTAGCTGCCAAACTGCCATATAAAGTAACTTCAAAAGCTTTTGCATTTAAATTTCGACGTGCAAATATCTCTGCTGCATGTGCAGGTCCCATGGTATGGCTGCTTGAAGGGCCTTTTCCTATTCTAAAAATCTCTTTTAACGAGTTCATAAATAACAATTAGGTTGTCTTGAAATAATATTGTGGATAAAGCAAAGTTGCGCTATTGTTTTCCGACAAATACCTTTATGTATATGCACAACGGGCACAAGCTACTCTTTCACAGGTGCAAATGTAGTGATTTAATATGGATTTATGCTACCAAAAGCAAGAAAAATGCTTTTATATACGGCTTTCATGGCATTTTAAGAACATAAAAAAAAGGCCACTCCTTCACAGGTATGGCCTTTTCGAAAGTATTTAATAAATGATTGATAGGTTTATCCGTTCATTGATAATAAGAACTCATTGTTATCGTGTGTACGTAACATTCTGTCGTGAATAGAGTTCATTGCCTCTATCGGATTCATATCTGCGATGTACTTTCGTAGTATCCACATACGATCGATAGTAGTCTTATCCTGCAACAAATCGTCGCGACGAGTGCTCGAAGCAACAAGATTGACAGATGGGAAGATACGCTTGTTGCTGAGCGAACGGTCGAGTTGCAACTCCATATTACCCGTTCCCTTGAACTCTTCGAAGATAACTTCGTCCATCTTTGAACCTGTATCGATAAGTGCAGTAGCTATAATGGTGAGCGAACCGCCACCTTCTATATTACGTGCAGCACCGAAAAAGCGCTTCGGTTTCTGCAATGCGTTGGCATCAACACCACCCGTTAGCACCTTACCAGAGGCTGGAGCAACGGTGTTATAAGCACGTGCAAGACGAGTAATTGAGTCGAGGAAGATGACAACATCGTGCCCACACTCAACCATTCGTTTCGCTTTTTCAAGAACAATACCTGCAATTTTCACATGACGTTCGGCTGGTTCATCGAACGTTGAAGCTATTACTTCAGCGTTAACAGTACGCGCCATGTCGGTAACTTCCTCTGGACGCTCGTCTATAAGAAGCATCATTAGGTAAGCCTCAGGGTGATTTGCTGCAATGGCATTAGCTATATCTTTCATCAAGATAGTCTTACCTGTCTTTGGTTGTGCCACAATGAGAGCACGTTGGCCCTTACCTATTGGCGAGAAAAGGTCTACAACGCGTGTTGAAAGGTTCGTTGTGCGTGGGTCACCGCATAGCGTAAACTTCTCATCGGGGAATAAAGGAGTAAGATGTTCAAACGAAACACGGTCTCGAACTTCCGATGGTACACGTCCGTTTATCTTGTCTATGGTTGTAAGAGGGAAGTATTTCTCGCCTTCGCGTGGTGGTCTTACGTGACATTCCACTACATCTCCCGTCTTCAAACCATTTTGTTTGATTTGGTTTGCAGGCACATAAACATCGTCTGGAGACGATAAATAGTTGTAATCGCTAGAGCGAAGGAAGCCATAACCGTCTGGCATGACTTCTAGAACACCATTTGCTTTAATGATATCGTTAAAGTCATAGGCTTCAGCAGCGCTTTGTTGAATTGCTGCTTCAGCATAATATGAAGGCTGACTTGTTTCGTTCGACATATTAGGACGGTCGAACATATCGTATGAAGGAACCATTCCTTGGTCTTCGATAGGAATATCCAATACGATGATAAAGTCTGTTCCATCACCTGGATCGCCCGGCCATATACCTTCAGCGACTAAGTTTGCCTCTTCTTCCATATGCTCATTGTGTGCATTTACCTTTGCTTGGAGCTGCTCGATGAGGTTTTCTGTCGCTTCGCCTTCGGCGTTTTCTATGTTATTAGGAGTGAATCCTGCTTCTGGAATAATATCTTCTGGATTATCATTAGTAGGTGTTTCTACTTCTGGAACTTCGGCTACTGGAGCCTCAACAGTTTCTTCTGGTTGTGTTTCAGCAGGTGTTTCCACTATTGGTTCAGCCTCTGGAGCTTCCTCAACCGCAACAGGTTCTGGAGCCTCTTTAGGTTCTTCCTTCTTCTTTCGTCCACGTTTTTTGGGAGCTTCTTCCTTTACTTCAGGTGCTACTTCTTCCTTTTCAGCAGGTTGTTCTTCAGGCATATCCTTAAACAAACCAGGCTGTGTAACACCTTGTGGTTTATTTTTTTGGAGGTCAAAGTTCTCTCCTTCCTTTCCATGAACGGTATAAACTTTATCTGGATCCTTCTTTGTTATCCTCGTACGTTTACGCTTTGTTGCTCCCAAAGGGTGCGATGCGCCAGCATTCATGGCTTGCCTGTCTAATATGGCATAGATAATGGACTCTTTATCGTCGGTCTTTTTAAAATCCGCATCAATGTCCTTTGCGATACTCTCCAATTCGGAAGTATCCTTTTCTAATAATTCTTCTTTACTAAACATAAAGTATTATGTGTGTTATATCGAAATTTTGATTTTGTGGAGGTAAAGGTTTCGGAACCGAAACCCTATGTATTCAAAACGTCTGCAAAGTTAAGTTTTTTATTTGAATACAACAAATGATTGCCTACTTTTTTTTCAATTCGTCTTGAAAAGCAAGTATTGCCTTCAACGTTATCTGTTCCGCTTCTTCGATAGAGCAATGTAGTTTTCCTCCCGAAGCGTCTGCATGACCTCCTCCATTAAAGAATTCTACTGCCATAGGTTGGCAGTGAAAGCCGTTACCTGAGCGCAAGCTGACGAGCACAAGGTTGGGTTTTTCGGTATCTTCGCGCAATGATATGCTTAGTTTTAAGCCTTTAATCTGTTGCGGTATATTGACTACGCCTTCCAAATCACCTTTAATAAAGTGGAAGCGACGCATGTCTTCGCGTGTTACAATAAAGTATGCTGCATGCAATTCGTTCACAACTTGCATCTTATTAGCAATGATATGTCCACGCAAACGGAGTGCATTTACAGAGTAATTATGGTATACTCGGTTGTAGATACTGTCTTTATCGATACCTTTAGAGAGCAGTTGTCCGATGACAAAGTATATTTCCGGGCGTGTAGAATTGTATGTAAAGCCGCCCGTATCGGTCATCATGCCACAGTAGATGCACTGTGCGCAGTCTTTCGACATGTCTTCGTAGCCTCCCAACTGGCTGATAATGTAGAACACCATTTCGCTTGTGCTCGACATATTCGGCCTCGATACTGTGATGTCATTATTGGTTTCAGGTTCTAAGTGGTGGTCTATAAGGATTCGTTTTGCCTTACAATCGACAAGAGTTGGCTGCATTGCATCTACACGCATGTACTGATTAAAGTCCACGCAGCATACAAGGTCGGCCTTATCGAAAGCCTCTTGAACACGTTCAGGATTTTTATCGTAGCGCAAAACAGTGTTTGATCCAGGCAACCACTGCAGAAAATCTGGGAAAGCATCGGGCATACAAACGGTTACATCGGTCTTTCCTATCTGGTTAAGATACGATTTCCATGCTAACGAAGCGCCCATAGCGTCTCCATCTGGCGATTTGTGTGCACATATAACGATGTGTTTTGATTCGGCAATAAGCTGCTGAAGTTGTTCCGCTTCTGCTTCGCTTAACAAGTTTGTGTTCATTTGTTTCTGTATTGTTCTTATGTTTTAGCTATTTCGGTACCACTCTGTACCGAAATAGCATTTTGGTATATAGCGTTTAAGGCTGTTGCTGATAAAATGCGGTTGTAGCATTTTGCGATGCTAAATCTACCACAACGTGGCGTTCTCAGTACATTCCTTAAAACAGCTTTTCAGGATAAACACCCTCAGCCACGAGTGTTTTAATGCGTTCTACTACCCCGTCTCTGTCGGCAGGATAGGTTACTCCAAACCATGTACTGGTGGTATCGAGCACTTCAACGGTAGCTGTTCCGTCGGTGATGAGCTTATTAACCATCAATGGAATGTAGTATTCTGATTTCTTATTCTCTATGTTCTTTGGGTCTGAAAGGAACTCACGGAAATAAGCTTCGCTATATTCGAAGTAGTCAGGAGTGAATCCCCACATGTTCATTGAAGTTGGTGTGTTGTCCGAAACAGTTGTCCAGCTTCCATCTTCCTCCATATATTGCACCTTATTGTCATGGCGTTCAATCTTCGTACGCTCTACTACAGTAGTCAGATGTCCTTGTTCGTTGGTGCTACATAGACCGCGTGAAACGGTACCATTCTCACTAAGCGTGTTTCCAACACGGAATCCTACCATGGCATACTTATTCTTTGAACCTTCTGGAAGGTCAGCAAGGAACTTTCCTATTACCATGAATGCATCACGATTGTAGAAGTCGTCGCAGTTAATAACGCAGAAAGGCTCGCGCACAACATCCTTTGCCATGAGCACAGCATGGTTGGTTCCCCATGGTTTTTCCCTTCCTTCAGGAACCGAAAAACCCTCTGGCAGAGCGTCAATGCTTTGGAATACTATCTCAGCAGGTATGTGTCCCTCGTATTTAGCGAGCACTTGCTGGCGGAATTGTTCCTCAAAATCTTTACGAATGATGAAGACTATCTTTCCAAAACCAGCCTTAATGGCATCGTAGATAGAATAATCCATAATGGTTTCGCCGTTCGGACCGAGCCCGTCCAACTGCTTTAGGCCACCATAACGGCTACCCATGCCAGCTGCAAGAAGTAATAATGTTGGTTTCATATCTTAATATGTGCTTAATGATTTTTATTCTAAGTGATTTCCTTTAGGATTGCAAAGGTATAAAAAAATATTTGAGAACCACATATAAATAAGGTGTAATATAAAATAATATTTTGCAAAATATAAGCCAATGGTGCCTCAACGTTGGTATGAATAGTATAAAAAACTATGCTGAAAATACATTTTTCGTAACACAAAACTGCAGAATGGAATGTATAAAACAGGTCATCTGTCTACGAAAAGTTACGAAATTCAAAACTGCATATTATTGCATTATGTTGCAAAATATATGCAATGAGCAAACAATAGAGCCACTATCGTTTTGCAAAAGCGGTTGTTTTGCACGACTAAAGTGCCTATATTGCAACGCAAAAGAGGCTCTTTTACAATGCAAAACAATGGGTATTGTAACGCATTGATAATTAAGTTATTACGCAATAGATTTCGCTTAACAATCATACTGCATAATTATGAACATCCTTGTATATAATGAATAAAGCACATCAGCATTTCTATCGTAAAGAGAGAAGAATGATAAGAAAATGAGAAAAGAAAGCTTATGCAGTGCGAAATGTGAAAAAGAGCAAAAAAATAAATAATTTACAATTTCTCTTTCGTAGTTTTAAAGATTATTCGTAATTTAGCACACGCTTATCATGAAATATGATATCGAGAACCAAACATACTGATACAACATTTTAAACCAAATACTATTATTCATTACATTTTACATTTATGAAACAAAACTATGCACGGTTAGCCCTCTTGGCAGCCTTAACTGTTGCAGCAACTGGAACTGTTTCTGCACAACTAAACAAAAGAACCGAAGTTCAAAACCTTACAAAGAGCGTTCAGCCACAGAAGTTTAACGCTCCAAAAGCAGGGTTTAGTTTTAATCAAAGTATCGCAAACGCACCTGCATTGTCTGCTGCAAAAGCGCCAAACCAGTACGGTGAGGAGCAGCAAGTAATGAAAGAAGACTTCGCAAAGATGACTTCTGGAAGCGAAGCAAACCCAGATGTAGATGCAAATATCCTGAAAGACGAGTTCGAATACCCATGGATGAACACCAAAGACGAGCTTTTTAACAAACCTGGATGGGGTTCTGGCAATGCTTTCCCAGCAGGTGGAATGGTTTATCTTGCCTCTGGCCCAGAAGACATGGCACACATTAACACTCCAATGCTTAATGTAAAAGCGAATGGCGGTATCGCTTGGATTCGCTTTAAGGCACGTGCTAAGAACGCGGGAGACAACCCACAAGTAATGGTTGAGGCTGCTGAAACATTCAACATGTCGCCAACTTGGTCTATGATGGGTAGCGCAGTGCTTCCTCCTCTAAGTACTGAATGGAAGGAATACTCTATGTTCTTCTACGGCGGTGGCGAATATACACTCTTCAACATCGTGTCTGTTATGGCACCTGTATATATCGACGACGTAGAGATATTTACTGTTAAGCAACACGTTGGCACTCCTCAAGTGCTCCGTCATACCAACTATGAGGGTACAAGCTTCGATGCAAACTGGACCGCAGTAGAGGGTGCTACAGGCTATAAGGTGAATGTTTTCACTCTCGATAAGGAAGGAAAGGCTACTTATCTCTTCCAAGATAAGGCAGTAACTACCAACAAATTCCGTGTAACCGGCGCTGAGTCTGGAGAAACTTACTTCTATAATGTAGCAGCAACCAAGGATAGTTACACTTCTATCCCTTCTGATAAGATTTTCGTTTTCGACCTTGTTGCTCCTGAAATGAAGGAAGTTACCAACTTGAACAAGGACAAATACACTGCTGCTTGGAGTACTGTTCCAACTGCAGAACGCTACAACTACATTGCTTACTACGACCGTAAGGCTGACAAGGCAGGCGAATTTGTAGTTACAGAAGAGAACTTTACTGGTGTAAAAGACGCTCAAGGAAACCTCACAGGCTGGACAATGGAAGATCCTAACCCTGGTTCTTACAGCGAATACTACCTCCCCGAGATGAAGCAAGCGGGATGGAGAGGAACCAATTATGCGCCTTATACAGACTATATTTGCTTAGATGGCTGGCAGTATTACCACAATCACACTGACGCAGGTCTTATTTCGCCAGAGCTTGATATGTCTAAGGACGGCGGAAAGTTCACTGTTAATGTGAAACTTGCGGGTGCTTCAACAATCGGTGTTGATGAGAAAGGCAACGATTTCACTGCTTATACACAGGCTGCTTTCGCACTCTTCAACTTCAACGAAGCCACTGGCGACTACGAACAGGCTGAGCTTATCTATCCACAAGGCTATCCAAAGGCTGTTAATGATAAGTGGCAGAACTTCACAATCAACTTCACTAAGGGTTCTAAGAAGTCTGTTATTGGTATCTACGCTGTTTATGCTGACGAACACCTCTACCTCGACGACTTGAAGATTACACAGAAATACCAAGCTGGCGAAAGCTTGAACGACCCATTCTGCTACCGTAGATGGCTCCAAGATCCAACAGCTGAAATCACTATTCCTTACTTTGTTGGTAAGTCAGAAGTAACTCATCGCGCTACAGCATACAAGGCTAACAGCGACAAAAACGTGAAGAAGCAATTCGCAGAAAGCAAGTATAGCGAAATGAAGAAGGTGGGTACACCTGATGGCATCAGCAATATCAGTCTTTCTAACGCACTTGTACAGCTTGATGGCAACGATGTTTGTGTAAACAACATCAATGGCGAAAGCGTTCGAATCTATACACTTGACGGCAAACTAGTATATAGTGTAGAAGGTGCAAAGAACTTCCGCGTTTCATTAGCTAAGCACGGTACTTACATCGTTAAGGTAGGTAAGAAGTCTGTTAAACTCGTTTTCTAAACATTAGAACTTCATAAACAAATGGGCGCATCGTTTCTGGTGCGTCCATTTTTCGTTTATAGAACGAACTACTAATAAAAGACTGGTACCATGTTACCAGTTGTTCGGTTTTCCTTTTCCCACACTATTTTGTCGTCCTCTCTACCCTATTATTTTGTAAAAATAAATACATTGAAAAACAGGAATAGTTGTTTCGCATTGCAAAAGCGGCTGTTTTGCGTTGCAATATAGGCACTTTTGCTGTGCAAAACAGGCTCTTTTAGAGCGCCAAACAATGGGTATTACAACACACTGAAAGTAAGATAGTTACACAAGAGTACTACTTCTGATTTTTCTTTACATATTTTTCGCCTTCTATCAGCCTTTATACTCAGATAGAATAGTAAATTTTAGAATAAAGCAAAGCGTACTAAAGCTAAAAGGAAACAAAATGTTGGCGAGCCAAAAACGATAGCAAAGAAAAAAGAAAAAAGCGTTTTCGCGAAAGTAAAACGATAATGGAGTAAAAACGAAACAGCCACAAGGACGATTACCTTGTGGCTGTTTGCTGTTTCAATTGTGTACTGTTGATGCTGTCAAACGGCAGCAACGAGGTTTAAAGCTTGTCGTATTCCAAGTGGAAATTGATAACTGCTTCGATGGCTTGCCAGTACATATCGAGTTGAATATTCTCGTTTGGAGAGTGTATAAGGTTCGATTCTAAGCCGAAACCCATAAGCACTGTCTTCACGCCGAGTATCTCTTCGAACGCTGCAATAATAGGTATGCTACCGCCACGACGTGCTGCAATAGGGCGCTTACCGAATGCTTTTTCGAATCCTCTCTCCGCTGCTTTGTATGCAGGGAGGTCGATTGGGCACACATAACCCTGCCCGCCGTGTAGCGATTCAATATTTACCTTTACGGTTTTTGGTGCTACTCGCTTGAAGTAATCGACTACCATCTGACCTATTTTCTTATGATCTTGGTGTGGAACGAGGCGACATGAGAGCTTCGCATAAGCCTTTGAAGGTATCACTGTCTTAGCTCCTTCACCCTGATAGCCGCCCCAGATGCCGCAAACATCGAAGCTTGGGCGGAAGCCTGTATGCTCTATTGTGCTGTAACCCTTCTCTCCAAAGAGCTCTTCAACGTCGAGTGACTGCTTGTAAGCCTCCTCATCGAAAGGTATTTGAGCCACCATGGCACGCTCTTCTTGCGATACTTCCTCTACATCATCGTAGAAACCAGGGAACTGAATCTTGCCATCCTTGTCTGTAACATCGGTTATCATCTTGCAAAGAACGTTGATTGGGTTTGCCACCGCACCACCGAAGTGTCCTGAATGTAGGTCGTGGTTAGGGCCAGTAACCTCAATTTGCCAGTAAGCAAGACCACGAAGACCAACTGTTAGCGAAGGAATGTCCTTGGCAATCATACTGGTATCTGACACAAGAATAACGTCGCTCTTCAACAATTCCTTGTGTTTCTCGCAGAAAGCGCCTAAGCTTGGCGAGCCAATTTCCTCTTCTCCTTCGAGTATAAACTTTATATTGTGCTTTAATAAGTTGTTCTTTACAATGTATTCGAAGGCCTTTGCCTGAATGAAAGACTGTCCCTTATCGTCATCAGCACCGCGTGCCCAAAGGCGACCGTCCTTAACTACTGGTTCGAAAGGTTCGGTTTTCCAAAGTTCGAAAGGCTCTGCTGGCATCACATCGTAGTGTCCGTAGATAAGCACTGTCTTTGCATTAGGGTCTACTATCTTCTCTCCGTACACCACAGGGTTACCGTCTGTAGGCATAACTTCAGCCTTATCGACACCCGACATAAGCAGCAATTCCTTCCAACGCTCGGCACAACGTATCATATCTGCGCCATGCTTTTCGGGCTGAGCGCTCACACTTGGTATGCGAATAAGACTGAACAACTCTTCAAGTATTCGGTCTTGATTTTCCTTAATATACTCTTTAATCATACTTATTTGGTTTAAAGGTTAAATGTTTATTGCTGCAAACTTACATATTTTTAATGTGATTAGCGAAAGAAAAATGCTAAATGTTATTTAACGCAAGGTTTAATCAGTCTTAAATTATGGGCCTCTGACTTTGCTTTTTACACACTTTCCATTTCTGTTATCCTTCGTTTTGAAAAACAAAAGAGGACTTCTCATGGGCATATATGCACAGAGAAGTCCTTATCTTTAAACCGAATTGAAAGGTTATACTAACGCACCACTATTGTTTTACCATTGATAATGTACGTCCCTTTAGGCAGCGAAGTAAGTTTGTGCAAGCCTTTATACACCAGTTTACCATCTATGGTGTAAACGTTGAAAGGCTGTTCAGCATTACCAACTAACGTTCTAATGTCGGTTGTAACGGTTATACTAAGTGGTTCCGACTCGGCTCCGTCAGGGTAAACAGCCGTTACTTTATAGCTATTTGCGCTTCCAGGAGTGAGGTTTTCATCAATGAAAGAAGTTTGAATTGTACGTGCAAGCAGTGTATCGCCACGATAAATATTGTACGATGCAGGTCCGTTGCTGGCTTCAAAAGTAATGTCGTCCACCATGAAAACAAATACTTGCTTCGCTGGTGTAGTATGTCTTATGGCAAAATAGCGTGTGCCTGCTGGCAGCTTCACACTGATTTCCTTCCATGTTCCAGTTGCTTGTTCATAGGAATCCAACTTCTTAAAGCTTGCAGGTTGGTTATCGGTAGACGATGTTAGCACCTCGAAGGTTTCCGTTGTATTCTTGTTTCCTTGAACATTATTCACCCAGAAGCTTATCGTTTGTTCCTTTCCTGTAAGCAATTGGCTTATCAACCAGTTGTCGGCAGCGACCATATTGCCCTTCGAATCCAGCTGATACAGCGCCACAGCAGCCTTTTCTCCAGAGTGAGGAGCAAGCTCTCGGTTTCCATTAAAGTAGTCGTTAGGCTTCCAATTCATAAAAGCGAACTGCTCACCTTGGTGCGGATACTTCACTTGAACGCTTACTTGCATGGCAAAACCCTTATCGGCGTCGTACGTAGACCACTTTCCGAAGTCGGTTCCCCAAGCCTCATAGCCTTCAAAATTATCTGTTATAAGTTCTGGAACCGTCTCTGGTTGTTTCCAAGAAAGTTCTATACAGCCTGGTTTATCTGTATTACTGGTGAGATTTGTTGGCGGTAATACATTGGCTTTCTCCAACAATATGTTTGCCAAAGCAATGTTATTGTCGATCTGTAAGTCGTTATTAACAGTCAGTTCGGCCTTAATAGCATGGCGGTCTGATGGGTCCAAAATAGTTGTTGTATAGCTAATAGGAACTACAACCTCTTGTAACATGGCCAGACTCTGTTTGATATTGGATTGATAAATCACCTTATCGTTCATCGAAACCTTTAAGGCAGCATTCTCAATCTTATCAATTCCTAAGTTACTCACCTTTATTTTAAGGTTTACTTCTTGTCCTTTCTTCACACGTTCGGGGGCAGATAGTTCGATAGCAGCGTCGCATTGCAATGGGTCGGCAATACTAATATTGTCTAAACAGACTACATCTGAAGACGCACCATCGGCATAAGCCTTTATTATCATAAGGGCATAGTCTTGCGTTACAAGCGCTTCAGGCAGTTCAATCATCTTGTCTACCCACTTACCTATGGTTGTTTCGTTGGCAAAATCATGTATCCATACAGGGTTGGTTAGTGTTCCGTCCTTTTGTTTAAAGGTGATTTCTAACCTTACTGGAGTCTTGTTTGTTGCCTTATAACTGAACGATAGCTTTGGCTGAACGGCCCCTCTCATATCAATTTTACCCGATGTTATAGTAGAAGACCCTTCGGCACGTGGTTTGAAAGAGAGAGAACCGCCATCGTTATCCGCTGCATCTACATTGGTAACACGCCACAGCACCTTATCGTTAGAACTATTGATGTAGAACAGTTGGTCCTCGAGTGTTGCGCCCTTAAAGCTATTATGATACGGCAAAGCATAAGGAGCGCCGAGAATAGTGCTTATTGTTGCAAAGTCACTGCTTTGTCCTTCGTAGTTAGCAGCTATTGCCCAGTAGCGATAACGTTGCGGTCCTTCCATCGTATTTAGCCCTTTTATAGTGTATTCGGTCTGTCCGTCCTCTACAGTAGTAACCTGATCGCCAAGCTCTCCACCCTCAACGTCGAAGATATCGTAGCTAACTTTGGCTGCTTCAACGACTCCGCCGTGTACGCCTTTGGCTGGTTCCCAAGTCAGTTTTACCGATGTTACTTGGTCAATGGCCTTCGCTACGGGTTCAGCAGGAGTGTCTTTACCGATAAAGGCTCTGCAAATTGCCTTAGGTCCGTTGCCATTTTCGTTATAGGCAACGACTATATAGTTGTTTATTCCACGCGATGGTTTTTCGTCGATGAACTTAATTTCAGCACCAGGAGTAGGTTTAACGATGGTCTTTAATACTCGTCCACCATTGCGAACCTCTATCTTTTCTATTTTGTTTAAAGTCTTTCCTTCAACCGTTTTCGTTGGAGCCATAAAGCTAACCGCCGACTTCAACGCACCAGTAGGGTTGGCTACGACATTTAAATTGTCCACTGCTGCAGGCGCATTGTTTGCCGAAACAGGTTCGATACTGATTCCGCCTAAATAGATAAAATATCTTTTTGCTTCAGAAATAGCATGGAATCCAATGTAATAATCGCCATCGGCTGTTGGTGTTATCTGTCCTCCGTATTCCTGATAGTTAGGACTTGTGATTTCGGTAGTAGGCACAACGTCGATTGTCATAGCCTCTGCTGTTGCAGCATTGCCCATCTTTACTTCGAGCTTTTCCTTATATTGAGCTTCTGCGTTGCATGCTAAGAAACTGACATTGTAGGTCTTTCCAGCTTCCAACTTAACGGGAGGACTCATCAACCAGTCGTCTCCTGCATTGTTACGGCTATACGAATAGCGGAAAGCCTTACCTTTTTCGCTATCGTCTACCCACTTCCATGTGAAGCCATCGTTATTGTTATCGACGATTGTATAGATGTAAGCATCGCTCTTATTCTTGAAATCGTCGAAGAATGGTACGCTAAATACGTCGCCCGTTACTTGGTATTCGCTTCTCGCAACCTGGCTATGCTGGGTTGTATTGATGACTCTTACACCATAAGCATAGCTGGTTCGTGTGCTTTTAGGTAGGGTTTCGCTAAAGGTTGTAGCTGTTAAGCCTGACGCAACCTTTACGGTATCGGTGCTTCCGAAGCGATAAACGTCGTAAGAAAGCTGCCCAATGTAAGCTTGATGAAGTCCTTTCGTGGGCGCTTGCCACGCTACTGTAGCCTTACGGCTGTTGTCTATCTTTAAATCAATACGACTTACAGGTAGCGGAACATCGTATCCTACATATCGATTGAGCTTGGCTTTCGGACTCTTACCATAGCTATTAGATGTGGTTACAATGAAATGGTTCATGCCTTCGGGTACTTGTATGGCGGCTTGGACGGTTTCTCCAGGTGCGACAGTACCAGAAGCGACTTGCTTATTGTCGGCTGTTACGGTATAAGACAATGTGGTTCCGCTCGCAAGTGCTGTTCCATCGAATTGTGTTTCAGGCGCTTTGAACGAGATAGTGCCCGATGTAGACGCATCGGTGAATTGAGCTTGTAAGTCGGTTGCAGTATTTGGAGCCGCTGCTGCAGCCTTTGGCATTGGGATAACCATACCTACTACCGTTGCATTTTCCATTGAACAAATGGTTTTTACATGTCCGTCGGTCAGGTCAACGGTGTACAATATACATTCGCCATTGGCTTTCTTGGCTGCCCAATAGAACTCGTTGGTGTTGGGATCTATCTCTCCGCTCTGGTAGAAATGGTTGCCTCCTTTATCTTTTACGGCTACTCCTGTGTTGCCTTTCAATGTTTCTTTACCTGTAGTACGGTCTATTTGGTAAAGGTTTCCATCGTCGGCAACACCGTAAGCGCGCCCATCGTTGGTGATACCTAAGGCGAGATAGTTGTGTTCGGCCTTCGAAATGGTTGTACGTGTTAGTGTCTTATAGTCGATAACACCCCACTCTAACGACTTCAAGTCTGACGAATAGAACTGGCCAAACACCTCGCCTGTCTTCGGGTCGGTGGCTGTTTCAGTGGCTATAACGCTCCAGTTATTTACTTGAACGGGCTGACTTACCATTGCCCAAGTGTCGGTATTGAAGGCATAATGGAATACACCTATCACACCATAAACCGCATAAGTATCGTCGAAATAGATGCCATGTAGCTCGTCATCTATCAGTCCGCAGCCACCATTGAAGATACCTTTCTTATATATAGCAAGTTCGGTGAAGTTCACAAACGGCATCGGATTAAACGAGTAAATACCCAAAAGATGGTCTGTTATCACGTTTCCCCAAATGCTTTGCTTCGGGTTTACGGCCAGTTTATAGGTAGTTTGTTTCGGACTTGTTACCATTTTGGTGTTGCTTTCTGTGCTCGGCATCTTGGCCTTAAGCATTGGAAAGCGCTTGGATACCTCCATTTCAGAGGCGTTAGGTAACTTAGGTGAATGGATTGTTTTAGAACTAATCCGTAGCATTTGGTGCGTTTCTGTTTGCGCCATTGCAGGCGGCAAGGCAATGAAAGACAGCATGCCACCTAATAAAAGAGTTAGTTTTGTTTTCATACGATTTGATTCTATGTAATGATTGGTTAGTTATTGTATGTCAGCATAGGTTGTAAGACCTAACGATAATCCTTATATCTAAGGATTTGCAAATGTAGTTTGCGATTGTATTCTATGTGAATTATCGGTTTTTAGATAGGTTTAAGCTTATTCGATATATCGAAAGTAGCTTGTAATAATGAGGCGATTATGGGGTCGATCCGCAACGATAAAGGGAGCAGATCTTCGTTATCGCACTCCTTTACAAATAGAATTCCGTATCAGGATATTCCGTTAGAAGTTTCGCTTTTGCTTGGTTTACGAGTTCTATTGTGGGAATTTCCACTTCCTGCGTGTGCCAATTATTAACAGACAAGTTTATTAAAGCGTTGTCGCCAGCATATTCTGCGAGTCCCATTCTATTACGAATGTTCAGCCATAAGAAAATTTCTACGGGATAGATGAAGTAGTCTGACGATGGAAAATCGTAAATATTATTCGCTTTCTCGCTTTCGTCAGATTCTGAAATATGGAATTCTGCTAAGTCATTTACCAAGTTTGATAAAACAACTTCGTCGTTTGTATCCCAGTTTTGAAGAGCTTTTGCATATACGTTCATATCTTTAGGATAGTTCAAACGACTGTAATCTAACTCGATTCCCTGCCATTTGCAGAACAATTCGAGCATAAACCACGGGTGTTTGTAGGCAGAATGACCTCCCTGATACTGCTTTCCGTAAAGCATTTCTATTAGAAGATGGCCGTAACGGACAGCCAACGAGTCCCAACCTAAAAGTAAAGACTGTGCAAGATGCTTGATAGCATTGTCGAAAAGTATTGCCCGATGGTATTTTTCGTGGTTCTTACCCAAGAAGAAATACCAGCTATTAGCTTCTATTCCAAGGAGAGTTGATTTGGCTAATAAACTGGAATCGTTCGCAATACCCACATCATCAGACAAGAAAGTATATATATAGTTGTAATGAAACCATGAAGAAAGAAAGTCGAAAGCCATGCCTATGCCTGCCACAGATTCCTCGTTGTTGATATATTTTTCTATATCTTTCAATGGTTCTGTATAGAAATCGGCTTTCTTTTCTAATTGATATTTCTTCTTAGACCTTGTATAGTCTGCTAATATCTGAATTGTTTGCATATCTAATCTATATATATATTGCTTTTTATCGTTCCACCATTTCACTCGTGTTCAGCAACAACAGCCCCACCCTTTTGTCGAAAATGTCAGCTTATTGTTAATGACCAATGAGACAAATGTTGTTGAAATAGGTTCATAAACTCTATTTTTGGTTTTGACAAAAATACAAAATAATCTTAAACAACAACCCATTGTGTCTATCTTTTTACACATTTTAACTGCAAAAGAAGACCAGAAGTTCTTCTCTACAGAAGCATTTTTGTGCTTACAGTGGGTAGTTTTTAAACTCAAATAGGCAAGTCAGTCAATCTAAGGTATTCTGTGTTTTTATACAATCAGAACGCCATCACAAAACTACAGAGATACTTTGGTTTTCTAAAAGAGGCTGTTTTGCGATGCAATAGTGCCTGTTTTGCAGCGTAAAAGAGCCTGTTTTGCAACGCAAAACAATGGGTATTATAATGTACTGATAACGTGATAGTTACAGGATATAAACAGGAACAAACCGCAATCGTATGAATATTCACTAATAGAATATATCGAATGAAAATATGGAATAATCATGCAGGTAGTTGATTCGCCCTATTCTAACAAATTCGGATAAACAAAAATCGTTCAGAAGATAGGGCAAAAGAAAATGGTAAATAAATAGTAAAAAGAACAAAAAAAATTACTGAAACCTGCTTAGGTTCAGATTATTATTAGTAACTTTGCGCCCTTATAGGAGCACATTGTGCTCTTGAGAGAATTATTCACATAAAGTCTAACTTTATTAATTACAAACATTTTTAAAATCATTTATGACAAATTTCGAAAACGTCAATCCATTGTCAGACTTCAACTGGGACGACTTTGAAAACGGTTCTACCGTTGGTGGCGACAAGAACGAGCTTACACAAGCTTATGACAACACCCTTAACAAAATTCAAGAACACCAAGTTGTTGAAGGCGAAGTAACTTCTATCGATAAGAAAGAAGTTATTGTTAACATTGGCTATAAGAGCGACGGTATCATTCCAGCATCTGAATTCCGCTACAACCCAGAGCTTAAAGTAGGCGATAAGGTTGAAGTTTACGTTGAAAACCAGGAAGACAAAGGTGGTCAGCTCATTCTTTCACACAAGAAGGCACGCCTCCAGAAGAGCTGGGAAAATATCAATGAAGCGCTCGAAGCAGACGCAGTTATCCAGGGATACATCAAGAGCCGCACTAAGGGCGGTATGATTGTTGATGTATTTGGCATCGAAGCATTCCTTCCAGGTAGCCAGATTGACGTTCATCCAATACGCGATTACGATGTATTCGTTGGCAAAACAATGGAATTCAAGGTGGTTAAGATCAACCAAGAGTTCCGCAACGTAGTCGTTTCACACAAAGCACTCATCGAAGCAGAGCTCGAAGCACAACGCAAAGAGATTATCTCTCACCTCGAAAAAGGACAAATCCTTGAAGGTGTTGTTAAGAATATCACCTCTTACGGTGTATTCGTTGACCTCGGCGGTGTGGACGGACTCATTCACATTACAGACCTTTCTTGGGGACGTATCAACGACCCACACGAAGTTGTTGAACTCGATCAAAAGATCAATGTCGTTATTCTCGACTTCGATGAAGATAAGAAGCGCATCGCTCTCGGCTTGAAACAACTTGCTCCACACCCATGGGATGCTCTTGATGCAAACCTTAAGGTGGGCGACCACGTGAAGGGTAAGGTTGTTGTTATGGCTGATTACGGTGCATTCGTAGAAATACAACCAGGCGTAGAAGGCTTGATTCACGTTTCAGAAATGAGCTGGAGCCAACACTTACGTTCTGCTCAAGAATTCATGAAGGCAGGCGATGAGGTTGAAGCAGTAATACTTACACTCGACCGCGACGAACGTAAGATGTCTCTTGGCATTAAGCAACTAAGAGAAGACCCATGGGAAGCTATCGAAGCTAAATATCCAGTAGGTTCTAAACACGTGGCTAAAGTTCGCAACTTCACTAACTTCGGTATCTTCGTAGAACTTGAAGAAGGCGTTGATGGACTTATCCATATCTCTGACCTCTCTTGGACTAAGAAGGTAAAACACCCATCTGAATTTACTCAGGCTGGTGCTGACATCGATGTAGTTGTACTCGAAATAGACAAGGAAAATCGTCGCTTGAGCCTCGGTCACAAGCAACTCGAAACTAATCCTTGGGATACTTACGAATCAATCTATACTCCAGGTTCAACACACATTGGTAAGATTACAGAGTCTATGGATAAGGGTGCAGTTATCACTCTCAATGAAGGCGGCGAAGGATTCGCTACTCCTAAACACCTTGTTAAGGAGGACGGCTCACAAGCACAACTCGGTGAGGAACTCCCATTCGTAGTTATTGAGTTCGTTAAAGACACAAAACGCATCATTCTTTCACACTCTCGCACATTCGAAGAAGTAAAAGAAGAGCAGCCACGTCGTCAACGTACAGCTCCTAAGAAGCAGCATGCTGAATCTGCAACACAAATCAATAACGTTGCAGCTGGTACATCTCTCGGAGATCTCGGCGTACTCGCTGACCTCAAGAAGAAGATGGAAGAAGGCAAGTAATTATAGCTAATTACATCTCATCATAACACAGGCTGGACGCTAACAAAGCGCCCAGCCTTTCTTTTTATAGCCCTAAATAAACACACTTTTTCGTAATTTTTAAAACTTTTACCTTTGCCCTTCAACATAAATATCTTATATTTGCAGTACATTCATTCTTGAACAAACGTCATGAAGCGATACATACTCATTATAATTGCAGCACTCATTAGTATTGGTACAACTATAGCTGCACCAAAAATCCGTTGGAATCAAGCTTACCAAAACTACTTCAACAAATATAAGAATATAGCAATTAGAGAGATGCAGCGCTATGGTATACCTGCAAGCATCACACTCGCACAAGGTGTTCTCGAAAGTGGTGCTGGCAAAAGTCGACTCGCCACTGTTGCTAATAACCACTTTGGCATTAAGTGTCATGACTGGACTGGACCTTCTATATCACATGATGACGATGAACAAGGTGAATGTTTTAGAGTTTATAGTAGCCCAATTGAAAGCTACGAAGACCATTCAAAATTCTTAAGAGGACGCAAACGATACAGTAGTCTGTTTCAACTTTCAAGAAAGGACTATCGTGGTTGGGCGCACGGACTGAAACGAGCAGGTTATGCCACCAACCCTGTCTATGCGTACAGCCTTATTGATATTATTGAACTATATCGTCTTTACGAATATGACAACATGGTGCTGGGCAATTCAGATTATGTACAACCCACACCAACTCGTCCACAACAAAACAATGCTGACATGCGCACAAGACAGTTCCGAGCATTCAACGACAACTGTTACTTAACCGCACATGCTGGCGAAACCTATGAACATATAGCCAACGAAATTGGTATAAAAGCTTATAAACTAGCTAAATACAATGAACGACCAGAAGATGCGCGACTCAGCGAAGGCGAGATTGTATGGCTAAAGAAAAAGCAACATCACGTTCCAGATAACTTTGGCAGACAATACCATATAGCAAAGAGCAACGAAAGTCTCTACGATATTGCACAGCTATACGGAGTACGCTTAAAGAATATGATTAAAGCAAACAAGAAAATTGTAAAACGTGGACTTAAAGAAGGCGATAAAGTAATGTTGCCATAAAGCCAACTTTATCTCCTTCATAGCTGAGACAGTAGATAAATTATTGCCGTCCGATAAAAATAAACATAAATCTCTGTATTTCTTATCTATCGGTATTGCATCCATTTTACTCATCGAGGGGCTTGATTTTCAGTTTCAAACTGTAAGCATTAAATAATGCACATATTCTGAAAAGACAAGACCTGTAATAACCGATAATAAGTTTAAGTCTATATTACTAACAGAGATTACCCTCTAAAGTTTTACTGCACGACAATAATACATAATCTATTGTATCTTCTACTCTTTTGGAAACTCCTTGTCAACAATCTTCTTGATGATATAGTTACGAATGAGCAAAGGAATACCGAAAATAAAAATCAACGGAATGAATACTGGCACAAGAAGATGTAAGTAGAGATTAGCTTTCCTTGACCTGAATGTTTCACCTTCAAGATGATTTCCTATCGGTATAGAACTTACTTCATTCCCAAAAAAATAAAGCCACAGAGAAATAAGGATGATAATAGAACCTATCACGTAGATATTGAAAACTGCCTTTTTAACAATCCTCGGCCGCTCCTTTTCTGGTACTCGTTGCAAAGAACGTACAGACTTAGCTATATTATTCGCACGGGAGAACTTGTCGCCAAAGAGCTTCTTTAACATTTCATTCATAATTTTTAATATTAACTTCAACTGCCTTGAAGTATAAAATAATAAGGGATTCCAGGATAATTGACATCGTCTCTTTCAAACATCTGCAGTCCTTCAAAGAAAACATTGTCGTCATTAGTCAGCTTGTCGCAGACTTGATTATGAATCTTGTAAATAAGTTCAGATGCTGTAAAACAGTTGCCATTGTCTGCTTGCAATAACACCTTTTCTTCCCTTGAATCTTCCAGTTCATCGTCCCAATACTCATACTGCACCAAGATACGACTACCAATCAGCTTCAGCTCATTAGTCCAAATATTAGGGATATATCTGCCTGAAAGTTCTTCATTATACGCTTGTAAGGCATCTGCAAATAAAGCCAACGATGAATATCTCTTTTGTCTGAAGCTCCACGCAATTCCGCATAGCAATTCTTTTGGAAATCCTGTATTTTTGTCTATTTCCACAGTCTTGACTGGTTGGGATTCTTCTGACAAGGCATCTGTATAGAAACGCCCCGTATCCTTGCCGTACTTCAAAGCCAATTCATAATACGTTATACTGGAATCTTCGCCTATCATATCGTAAATGCGCTTTCGAAGATCCGGCAACAGGCGAAGATCGTGATAGTTTATTCTATCGTTATAGGCATTATATCCTTGCAACAGCAAAGCACTGGAATAATCTATACTACCCGACTTCGTACCTCTAATTTTATATTCCTCTTCCTGCTGGCGAGATAATTCCGTCCGAAACTCGAGTTCACCACGTACAAGCGAAACCCCATCATCATTATTAAGGAAAAACTCCGGGAATTCTAAAGCATGGTAATCAACAGCTTCATAAGCATAATGCGTCCAATCAAACCCGTTTCTGTTTCTACGGTTAAAGCTGGTTTTGTAGATGAAGCAACCAGGGATAATAAATTCCCGACTATTTAATTTTGGTGTATCGGAAATTTCTTTATATACAGCAACCAAATAACAATCAGAGAAGAAGTTAAGAACACTATTTTTCCCAACGTGCTTCGTAAGTCGCCCGGATATATCTACAAGAATTTTGCCAAAAAAATATTTCTTGTAATAATCATTGTAGACATAAAAAATATCACCTTCTTTTATATCCTTCTTGGCATGGGTTGCGCCCCTGTTTAACTTGATAGCCATAAATCTCTTTATTACTTCATTACGTTTATTTTCTAAATTATCAAGACCTCAATATTTATCAATGAAATATAGTTCTATGCTGTACGTTGGGAAACAATAGTACTAAAATGCAAAAATAATTATATCTTTTGAGATGACATCATTTTATTTTTAATTTCTATTTGGTAAAACTTAATTCGCATATAATTCATTGCGAAATTGCTTATATAGGCGATTCCGTATTAACTTTTGAAATTCAGTCCATCATGAAACAAATCAATTGGTAGTGCCCTAAAAGTAAGTGAATTCTATCTTTGTTTTACACTATGTATTACCAGTTTTGCATTGATAAAAAATCCTGTTATATGTTGTTTTTTGTTTCTTCCATAGCAACACTCGTTAGAAGTAAAAATACCGACTTGTTTGATGTCATTGATGTTCACGCTTTTGTCGTTCTCCTATATTTAAAATGGAGTCTTTCAGTCCTACAACAATAAATACACAAACCAGACTTTACGAAGAATAAATAAAGCTATTTTTTAAAACTAATAAGAAATGAAAAAAATATAATATAAATCTATCAAATTTATAATTATAAATTTTATTTTTATAATTATAAATTTAAAATTAGTAATTACAAAATTAATTCCGTCTTCCCAAAGTGTATTTAGGCTTATTTGGCAATAAATGTGCTTAAAATGCTTGTAACTATCTAATAATATTTATATTCTACATTTCTTTACGGCCAAAGAATCATACGCAGATCTACACAAATATTTACTTGATTATCAGTCCAATATCTTTAATTGTTTGATTTTGCCACTTTATAATCTGTAACAGACCTTCATTGTATTTACACTTATTTATGGCATTTTTAATAAAGCGAGCATTTTTCACTTCTTGAGAACAAGATTTTAAGTCTACATCCTTTTCCATAAGTATTATCTTATTCAAATACAACAAGGACTTATCGTACTGCTCTAAGATGAAGTAAGTTAATGCCATATAGTTGTCATGGGCAAGTCTATCTCCATAGAAAGGATGACTATTTAAGAAATATACAAAATCATCAAACGTGTTCAATTTGTTAAACAAGTCAAATTTGTTTATTTTTTCTTGTAAATCTGGAATACTATCTATATCCCAGTAGGAACCGATTCTATCCCCTAAACTAAAATTTAATGCACAGAATGGATCATAAAGACATTGGGCGAAATAATAAACAATGAACGATGTAGAATCAATAGACTTATCTAAATATAGCCCAACTAAAACCATCGCCCCCGTTCTATGAGTCACAATATAGTACGCTAACTGTCCTTTTTTGGTAAATTTATCAGAGAGGGTTAAATCTCTCAGTATTTTATTTAATGTTAATGCTTTCATTTCCCCCTTATTTCTGTTACTGGTACATTTTTCTAATCTGAGCTTGAATATGTTGAACCTGTTTTGACGTTAGTCTAGCTCCCCCTGTCTTTAAGTCAAAAACATGCACTAATTCTCCTTTAGAATTACCTTAATTCCGCAACACTATTATAAATTAAACTTTTTAAGTACCTGAGAAACAAAAAGTTGCTCTGGATTTTGCCATGTTAGAAATTTCACCTATCTTGGTGCTGCAAACATAACAAGTAAGCAAAAATCTGACATGACAAAGGTAGCAATTAAAAACGAGAATATCACTTCTTTCGGTGGAATTTATCATATTATGGACATTTTTCAAAGTTGGGCTTTGAAAGACAAAGATGGTAACCAACAGACAGATATCTTCGGAAGACATACAGTTTTTTGATGTGAACTTATTCTGTGGCAAAGAAAAGGTCGAAGGATTTAATAAAGTTGTTACTCAAAAGATTGTAAAGATAGAAAACTTAAGGGTTGCGAGAAATTAAAGAATGATGAATAGCCCTATCTTAAACGTAATTCTGGATAAATTTACAATCAAATGTAATATCCTGCCCCCCAGTTTGGAACTTGCAGTGCTTCTGTTTTTAATTCAAATCAATTATCTTCATGCAAACTTATCAAAAAATAAAGTCTATGTTATTGTAATCAGCTATGAAAAAGAACTTTTGAAAAATATATCCAAATTATTTTGATATAATAAAATTTGTATTACCTTTGCAACGGCATCATTGCCAAAGTTATTATAAAAGAAATCTAATATGAATAAAAAAAAATTTTTCTGGAGGAATAACTTTTGCTCTTGTTGTTTCTCTAAGTATCGTTACCAGTGGTTGCTCATCGAATATAGATGAGCCGACAGATGCGCGAAACCTATGTTAGATATAATATACATTGATATGAAATACTTACGACTATTATCTTGGCTACTTTGTTGCACTGTTTTAATGTTTTCATTAGCTTCATGCGAAGAACAAGAGCCAGATTTAACAAAGAAAGAAATGGATACTCGTTTGCTGGGTACTTGGAAGTCAATAAATTCCAATAATCCAGAAATTAATAAACTTATATTTATGTCTAATGGAGACATTATTGGTTATTGGCAAATGGGAGGGAAAAAGAGAGTTTTTTATACAGAAAATAATTGCCATTTATTTGTATTTGTACAGGGTTTGGGTATAAAATTATCTAATTGGACATACGAACATTACTATAAAATAGATGGAAATAAGCTAACTTTATGGTTTAGTTTGAATGGAATGAATTCAAATAGTTCAAATTGTCTTATCTTTCAGAAAGAAAAATAACGGGTTGTTTTAATAGGGCTTTTCCCATTCATTTAATATTTTACCCAACCAGTTCTAAATAATAAACTGGTTGGGTTGATATACTTAAATAAAAAATATAATAAGATGTACAAAAGAAGGTATTTAGGAAGAAGAACGGAAAAAGAAATTGAACAAGATATAATGAGGGCTATTGCCACTATTATTTCAGAAAAAGGCATTTCTTCGGTTACCATCAAGGAAGTTTCAAATCTGTCTAAAACTGATGTTATCGTTTTGGAACGTAGATTTAAGAATGATGAAGAATTAATAAAAGCATATACTTCTCAATTTGATTATTTTCTTAACGAGAATATTGCTATTAATCCAAACGATTATAAAAACGCCGAAGCTTTTTTTATGAACTTAATCGAGAAATTTATAGATGCAATCTATAAAAATAAAGACATGCAATCCATTATGGTTTGGGAAATGTATGAAAATAGCAGCCTTACTCGAAAAAGTGCGAGAAAAAGAGAGGTTACCCTTAAGGAATTTTTACCGAGTTTCACCAAACATATTAATAATGAGAAAATTTCACCAAGAGCTTTATTTGCCGTACTAACAGGAGGGCTTTACTATGTACTCTTGAGAGGGAATAGGTCAACTTTTTGTGGATTAGACTTTAGTACTAAATCGGGGCGTAAACTTTTAGCAGAAACCATATTTAAAATTGTTCGGCAATTTATTAATGAATAAGTCTATTTAGTCGTGAAATAGGCAAGAGAAAATTTATAATAACAAAAAATAAATTTGTTATTATAAATTTTTTATTTATAATTATATTTTGTGTAATTTATAATTATAATTTTTCAGCGTCAAGAATAAAAGAATAGAATCTTTGCAATCCTAGTTAGTTTAGCCAAAAGATTATATTCTTTTAGACAGCTTTGAATCAGAGAGTTGCTTTTTTTACAATCGAAAAATAGGAGAGGTTTTAGAGCTTGAACTTGGACAGAAGTTGATTCATTTTCAGAATGGAAAACTTCAACTACAGTGGAGAAGTTACTTCTTTCTTGGAATGGTTTTGCGAATAGGAAAAGAGCTAAATGTCTGTTTTATAAATGGTGCTATGATATTAAATCAAAGAAAAAAGTATCTGCAACACTCTTTTGCAAGTGTTGTAGATACTTTTTTTAATTCTGTAATCGTTTTAGTCTGCGTACGGAGTCGTTTTCCACAAACGCACAGGAGCAGCCATAATAAGATTTTGAATGTATTCGCCTCCGCCAGTATCTGTAATATCATCTTTACTTATATGCTGAGAGCCAGAAACCCCTCTGAAAAGGTAATAGAAGAAGCTACTAGTATCACTAGATAAGCCTGGCATTCTAAATCCTACAGCTTGCTTTGGAGGATTCTTTTCTTGGTCTAAAATATATCCATTGTGAGTAACCGGACTTCTCATTGCATAGCGACCAGTTGGTAAGGCATCGTCTGGAGTCCAATATTGTGCACTGAATCCTTGACTAGAAAGATGCCAATACTGCAACCTTTTACCAGTTGATTTACTCTTAGCAATGCTGAAAGTGTATCCTCCTCCAAGCGGAATAATACGCTTTACATCGGCTGGATAAACTACATTGTTATTATTTGGAACTGCCCAGAAATCTTCATTAGCGATGTCGTCCATATCAAGAACAAAGCGTGGACCGAGATAACGTTGCGTAATTACAGCATTATTATTTACATCTTCCCAGCGCATTACGTAACGATAATCGTTATTGGTTATCCACGAAAGAGGCTCTGTAATACCCGAACTTACTCGAGTAGCTGGCTGTTTTGCATATCCTTGGTATGCTTGTCCTTCTCCATCGTTGCTGATATAATCGGGCTTTTTCGACATACCTATCATATAAGCAATAGTCTTCTCGCCTACTTTTACGCCTTTAGAAGAACTATGAAAGGCAAGTTTTGAGCTGGTCCAACCTGGAAGTTTGACAGGCGAAACGATTCCCATAGAGTGATTATAGAATGTTCCATTGCCACGGAAACCAGAGAAACCATAACCTTGTGGAACAATACTGCGCCAGTATTCGTGGTTAGCAAACATAAAACCACTTGGTATGCTTGATAGTTTTGCTTCTACCTCGCTATACTTATAACGTATACTATGGTCTACATCTTGGTTTACATCGCTTGAAAGTTCAGCCTCAGTACCGAAGTTATCGTGTTTTGCAACATAGCTTAATGGGGCAAAATTATAAACAACCTTACCTTTTGCAGGATAGTTTGCACCCGAAACATAGTCTGCAAGTGTACCGTAAGCTGGCAACATATTGATAGAAGTAGGTACAATTTTACTTGCTGAACTTGTCTCAGTAGGTACTGCCATCAGCAAGAATTGTGTTTTAGAAACCTTCTTTACTGTGTAGCTTCCAGCTCCTTCTTTTTTTCCATCATATATTTTTATAGCTTGTTGCTGTGGTGCCATCCATACATAAATATAGCTTGGAGCTTCTTTTCCTTTTTCTACTTTGTCGAAATTATCACCCGAAGCTCTTGGAAGGAAAGTATGGTCGTAATAAGTAAGGGCAGTGTTGAGCTTGTTAGCATTATCTTTCTCTTCTGTGTAGTCCTTTATATATTCGCCGTGAATACGGAAGCGTCTTTTCTTCATAAGTCCATTTTCACCTATCATTGCATTGTCGGTTAATGGACGTTGATAGAACTTAAATGCTTCAAATGCCTTTTTAAAAGATGCTGATTTAGCTGAAGCAATATCAGTATCCTTTGTATCTTTAAGGTCGCTTGCCTTAACAAGGCCATCTGTGTCGAACGTTTTCAAGTCGAATTGTCCACATAGAATGTTACTTGTAATGATGCGTACACCATTGTATTTAAAGTCGAAATCGGTGTTGTTGGTAACCTTCAAACGCACAATAGAACCGAATTGCTTTAACTTAACAGGCTTTTCAGCCTTAAAAGTTTTATTGGCTGCGTTGGTTTCCAGCTTTCTCCAGCTAAATATATAAGGTATATTTGCACCCCATTTTACTTTTTCTCCTGCAGCATTTCTAGCTACATGACCTTCTGAAAAACCATTAAACTTAACTTGATTATTGCCTGGAAGCATTTCACCACCTAAGATTCCGCATACAAACCATGTGCCTTTGCTGAGGTCAGTATTTGCTTCCATCTCAAACTTTTCACTTGGTAATAAGGTTATATTTCCACCTTTTTTATATGTCCATTGGGTAATAACCTTTGTTACAGGTTGCGTTTCATCTGTACTTCTGAATATGAGAAGTACAGGAACTTTTGCACCATCGGCAAGTTCTTTGCCTTCGTTTGTACCTTTATCGAATATACCTACTGGTGTAGGGAAACCTGTATTGTCGTCAGTTTCGTAACCGATAGCACGACTTGTAGGTGTATTTGCCGTAGTTTTTTCTCCCTGCATGTTTCCTTCCAAAGACATAGATACAGTTAATCCTGGCTGTGCCAAGTTGTTTGATTCTATTTCTGGTACATCTTGATCAGCACAACCTGCAAATAATAGAACGCAGGCAGCGATGCATAAATAAAATAAATGTTTCATTGAATATGTAATTTCGTTTGTGTAGAATGTTTCTTTCCGACTGAATTATGATTCTAAATAAAAAATAATTTCAACAATTTTTAATATCCTGTGGGGTCATCTTCTTCTGGATCTCTTTCGTCATCGCCTGGTGTTAGTCCACCATTAATATTACTTTGAACGTGAAAACCACCTTCCATAATTTCGTCCGAATAAAGGCTTAATACCTTGAAGTCGGGCTTAATATATTCTTTCTTCTTCATAATAAATTCTAGTCTAATTCCTAAATAAAATAAAAATAAAATCCTGTTGTGATTTGACCGAGCTTTAATATGTGGCTTGTTCAATACACACAAATGTTTTTTGTCTTTGTAATTTTTCCGTAAAATTACTCTAATTATATGATAATTGCATATTTACCGCGATTTTTTAATATTTTTTTGGAACTTCTTTTATACTCTTTTCTTGTTAATATTTGCTAAATATAGCAGTTTTGTTTGGTTGTAATAAAATAAAAACCATATCTTTGTGCTATCAAAATGATATCATAATATAAACGATAATCAATATTAACAATAGAACTATGGAAAAGAAAGAGTTTGCATTTAAGGGGAGCGTTATCAATGGTTTTGTTATGCTTATCCTCGTTTTGGCAATGTTTGTATGTGGAGTTGCCAGTGCAGTTTATGGTTTTGTACTAATCGGTGACGAAGAAAATGGCGGACCATTGCTTGCCATTGCTGGTGTGGTATTGCTTGTTTTTCTATTTTGTGCTTGTGGTTTCATAAAGATAGAACCCAACGAAGCACGTGTCATGATGTTCTTCGGACAATATAAAGGAACCTTTACTGAAGTAGGTTACCATTGGGTTAATCCTTTCCTCAATACCAAAAAGCTTTCTTTCCGTGCTCGAAACATCGACGCTGCGCCTATTAAAGTGAACGATAAGACGGGCAATCCTGTTATGATTGGTATGATGTTGGTGTGGCGTCTCAAGGATACTTACAAGGCAATCTTCGAGATTGACTCTGAAACAATGGCTGGTTCAAGCGATGAGATAAGCACAAAAGCAGCTGTAAGTAACATTATGGAAGCATTCGAACGCTTCGTTCGTATTCAAGGCGATGCTGCTTTACGCCACGTTGCAGGTCAATATGCTTACGATAATCTTGACGATGACACAGAAACACAAACCCTTCGCGACAATAGCGAAGAGATAAACAAACTCTTGGAACAGACTCTTGATGAGCGTTTAGAGATGGCAGGAATTGAGATTATAGAGGCTCGCATCAACTATCTTGCCTATGCTCCCGAGATAGCCGCAGTAATGTTGCGTCGCCAACAGGCCAGTGCTATCATCTCAGCACGCGAGAAAATTGTTGAAGGAGCGGTGTCTATGGTAGATATGGCACTTAAGAAGCTCGACAAAGAGAACATTGTTGAACTCGATGAAGATAAGAAAGCAGCTATGGTAAGTAACCTTATGGTAGTGTTATGCAGCGAAAGTGCAACTCAACCAGTGGTGAATTCAGGCACGCTGAATATGTAAAAAAGAAACTCGTTGGGGCTTTCTGTTCCAACGAGTTTCTTTGTTTTAACCCATTTTTCCGCCTTTATCAGTAGCTACTGAAGGGCAAAGTAATCATTAAAGAGAGCCAACCAAATGAAAGAAGCATCATTTGAACAAATTAAATCCCCTCGTACAATGTTGTCTGTAGTATGCGATGTAGTCATCGTACTGATGTTAATTGCAATGTGGACAACCAGTATAATGGCTATTCAAGCATACAAAGACGATACAATTTCATTACTTTTTCCAGCTTTTTTCACCTTTTTTGCTGGCTATTTGAGCTTTATTTCCTACTATCCCGAGCATCGTTTGGTTTCAAAATTCATTGAACTCCAGAGCGATAAACAGCTTATTATGGTAACCAAACTCTTCCGTCTCCTTTCTTTCGAGATTGCTTTCTTCGGACTTATCTTCGGAATCAATCAATTAACGCAGCTATTAAGAGATGTACCTGACCATTATACGATTGTTCCGACAGTGATTATTTTCCTTGGAACGTTCTATGTAGGTTACTATATATTTATAGGAATGCGCATCGATATAGTGATAGAACGTACCAAAGCGAAGCACAACAAAGGGCTTGATGATATGACGGAAAGATTAAAAGCAAAGGAAAAAGAAGTGCAGGAACAGCTGAAAGGGAAAACAGAAGAAGAAATTCAGGCTCTCAAAAACAAGATAAATCAAGAGGTGGAAGCCTTGAAGGCAAGCAGAGAAGCCAATAAAACAAAGTAAAGCAGGGGCTTTTCGGCAAGTTCGTAGTCAGTGTTTTTGGCACACTCGGTTATGTTTTGCTACCCCAAAGCCGATAGTTTAAACAATGCTTACGGCTTACTTTCCTACTCAACAACACCTAAAATATAAAATCCAATGGCTTTCAGCCGCAAGCGAAAAAGTACATGGCTAAGAAAGATAATAACACTAAAAGCTTCATTCTTCGCGTCGATTCCGATACGATGAGCGCTATAGAGAAGTGGGCAGCCGACGAGTTTCGGTCTACCAACGGCCAGTTGCAGTGGATCATAACCGAAGCACTGCGCAAGGCTCGACGTCTTCCGAAGCAGCGTTTGAAGGACGAAGCGTCATCTAAAACAGATAAAATAAATGACACCAGTATCGATTAAAAACCTCCGTCTCAAGCGTACGAGACACTCAACCATTTGCGAAGCCATATCAGCAACTATGCTTTTAATTCCTTGGATATTAACTATAATAGACCTAATTCACAATAGAGGCAATGTTCTATTGATTATTTTACTGTCTGTTTTAACCTATTGTGTGTTTATTATTCACAAGATTTCCTATCGTCCGGGGAAAGAATGGCCGCAACAATCGTTCCCAATAACGTCCGTTCGACAAGCTATTACAGCAGGAAAGTTTCTCCGTTATATTGCTATCGAAGCAGCTTTTTTTCCTTTTTACATGACTATTGATAAAGTAACGCACATATCACAAAAGTTGCCCGACTCTATTGTGCGAATAGGTTCCGTAAGTAATATGCTACTAACCTATAACATTGGGTCAAGCAAAATACGAGCGATAAAGAAGAAAGAGGAATTAGAACAAGAAAAAAAGAAGGCAGCAAAATAGTTCGCTGCCTTCTTTTTTATGCGTCGAAAATAGTTTTATTCTATTTTCTAAATATACCTTTTATAATGTGGTCGTCATGAAAACACAATCCCATATCATCTTTGTTCCACTTTTCAAACAAGCCTTTTGTTTTGTTGTTTCCACGAAATTCCACCTTAAATATAGCTTCTTTTCACCAATTCAGCATTAGTTTCCAGAAGTCTTCGTCCCACCACTGTTCTACAAACCCTTAGAATTTGTAGCCGAAACCAATGTTCATGAAGATGGGGTACATATTGAAAGAAATAGTTTTAAAGTTGCTTTCAAATATGTTATTCAACGCCCACGAAAGGTCAGCGTTAAGTGTAAAGCGGTCAGAAACCTGCCATGTACCGCCTAATTGCAGTCCCCAATGAAAGTGATTTAAGTTCGATGAGAAGTCGTAAGTAGCTGTTTGGTCGCCTTCATATACTATTTTTTCGCCTATAGGACTACCTTCTCGCAGATAACCTTCGCTCACCGAGCCGTTAAATTCGCCGTCCATGCGGAACGAAGCAAAGATTCCGGCACGCGCTTTCCATTTTTTGTTGAAGCTATAGTTAGCCATTACGGGTACAGTAACGAATGTACTGGTGTAGCGTGTCTTTACATATCCAGTCCAAAAGCCCGATACACGCTCGCCATCGTTAATAATTTCCATGCTGTAACCCTTAGTGGTTGCACCCGTTATCATACCTTTTTGTTCGAATTTCACACCTGCCGACAAGCCCCATTTGTGCTCTGTGCCGAGCCATTTAGTAGCTACTCCTTCGATAGAAGCATTCAAACGTGGATTATAACTATCTATTTTTCTAATCTCTTGAGGTATCGACATGGGCGCAGCGCCGCCGATATTTACACCAGCTTTCACTTCAAACTCCCAGTCGTTGCGGTCTGGAAGCTGACGTCTTTTGTCGGTATCTTGCTGAGCCTGTGCCGTAATTGCTATACAAGCGAGTAGGGCAGAAGCTGCCGCCTTGACTATAATATTTGTTGTTTTCATTTCTTTTTTCGTAGGTTAAAGGTTTATTTGTAGATTAGTTCTATTTCGTCTACGTAGAGCGTACTGCCCACTGCCCCATTGAAAACGGCACCGTCCTTGCTCGACGACATAATGATGGCGAGGTTATACTTTCCTGCTTCCAGTTTATTTTCGTCTATCTTACGTCCGTCAACAGACTTAAAGTCGATAGCAAAGCTTGTCCATTGGTCTGTTTCCTTGCGGTTTTCGAGTTCCGCTTTCAGCACAATGTTACTGCTTGTAAGCGAGTTTGTTCCATCAAGGTAAGGCTCTTGCGATGTAACTTCGTAGAGAACAGCATAGATAGCAAAGTCGTCGCGTTGTCCTTTCACCTCTTTACAATTCTTATCGGTGAACTTTTCGCCCGCCTTATACTTATAGTAACCCGTCAAACGTGTAGGTATTTTGCGGAAAGGAAGTCCGAAACGTGTCGATTTAGCAGGGTTCGAAATGTTTATTTTAAATGTTCCTGTAAACAAGTTACCTGCTGCAATGGGTGCTTTTGCCATCTTTCCGAACGACCCAGTGCTCACTGTTTGCAGCTTCGCACACTTTCCTTTTACACCGCCATCGGCCTGACTGGTAGGGTATTCCTCTGGTTTTGCGCTCGAATTAGCCACCATGTAGCCAGCATTTCCGCTTCCCCATTCCAACGTATCCTTAGGAGATGTAAGCTCATAGAATATGTGGAAGATGTTACTTGCCTGACTATCGGTCCACGAACGCTTTGCTTTGTGCCACTTAATGTTCTCAAAATGGTAGACAGAAGCCACGTCTTTGCTCACAAAAGACACCTTATATTCCTTCTTCCATTGCCCGTCTTCCGACGTAACAGTGTATATACGCGACTTAGTAAAGTTACGAACGGTTCCACTTGCGGGGTAAATGGTCGCCCCCGGAGTAAGTTCGAACATTGGTCCTATTCTTCCAACGTTGGTACCGCCATTCACAAAGAACTTCACTTCGTTGTTTGTAATCACTGGTTCGCGTATTAAAAGACCTTTATCTTTCAACGATGCCGCGATAATATCGGCTTCCTGGTTGAGTGCTTCCTCCTTGATACACGCAGAAAAAGATAGTACAAGTGATAAGAAAATAATTCCTGTTTTCAATGATTTTAGGTGTTTCATCATTTTATGATTTTTGTTTCTGGCTGCAAAATTACTAAAATTTTTCTATAAAATGCCTACTATTTCGTTTTTTTGGTAGTCGTTCGGTGCTGTACCTGCTTCGCTTCCGTCTCTTGTCCATACTTTGCCGAACCCTTCACAAGCTTTGAAATATAGCCCTGTTTAAAGTGTCCGATGAAGATAAATAATTGTAAATAAATTACAGAAGCGTTTATCTTCTGTAATAAACTTATTATCAATGCGTTACAATATAGGCACTTTTGCGTTGTAAAAGCGCCTGTTTTGCACGGCAAAAGCGCCTATATTGCAGCGCAAAATAGCCGCTTTTGCAATGCCAAACAATTGCTTTCGCTTTTTGCATGTGTTTTCTTTACAAAGTAAGGGTGGTATTTATAGCTTTTTATTGTGTTTCTTTTGTATGCTCTGTGCAGTTCTTGTGGTCTGTCGTAGGTAGCATTTCAGCCTTCGTTTACTTATTAATTGCTCTCTTGATAAGCACGGGGTGTGATGCCTGTTTCGCGTTTAAAGTATTTCGAAAAGGCCGAAGCACTGGGGAAATTCATGCGGTTTGCTATTTCGAAAGTCATAAGACCATTGGTTTTCAGCAGTACTTTTGCTTTCTGAATAGTAGCACGGTTAATCCAATACATCACACTTTGACCGCTCACTTTCTTAATGATGGCAGAAAGATGGTGCGGCGTAATGTGCAGCAAATCGGCATAAAAAGGAATGGAACGCTGCTCCATACAGTGCTGATGCACCAAGCGTTTGAATTGTAAAAATAGCTCTTCTGTACGTGTAGACCCTTCTTTTCTGGTGGTTTCAACCTCTGCTTCCTTTAGCTCCTGAATGTCGGTAACAATGGCTTTAAGCAGATGTTGCACGGTTTTTCTGCAATAGGGCGAAACTTGTACAATGTCCCAAACAAGGTAAAACATACGCAATAGTCTGTCGAATTCTGTCGGAGTAGCTTTGTGTATAATCTCTTCGGGCATGTCAATGCTGTCGCGAAACACGATGGCAACGAGGCGTGCATCGGGCGAAACATCATTGATTTCGAAGATAGTATCGGGGGGAGTCATTACCACATAACCTTGTTCTAAGTGGTAATCTTGCAGATTGATACAAGTATCTCCCTGACCTCCCATTACAAAAATGATGCGAGGCTCTGCTATTTGGTATATTTCTTCTTTATGAAAGAGCGGACTTCGGAGTATGTTTCCATTGTAAATAAGAACCACATCTTCGTTTATAAAAGCTTTATCCTGATGTTTCAGCACCGCTTCTAAGTCGATATTGTCTAACGAAACTTGGTTTACTACCTTCCCTTTATCCATAAAATTTCCTTTTTGTATGATTATATTGCAAATTTAACATGAATATATTGGATAAAAGAATAAATTCTATGATAATCGTACAAAAGGGAAATTTTATCAGTGCAATGGTTAATTCGCTAAATAAGAACTACTCTACCTTTGCATCGTCGAAACGAAATAGAAATGATAAATTATACGTAAGAAAAAACAAAAGTAAGCGACATGAAAAAGAAAACATTAACCCTTGTCCTGCTACTGGCTGTCTTTAGCGTACAGGCACAGACGTTGGAAGAATGTCAGCAGGCTGCAGAAAAGAACTATCCCTTTATAAAACAGTATGACTTAATAGCCCAAACCACTCGGCTAACCGTTGAGAATATTCAGAAAGGGTGGCTGCCACAGATTACGGCTTCGGCGCAAGCAACCTATCAAAGCGATGTTGCGGGGTGGCCAGACAATATGAAAGGTATGTTCCAACAGTTAGGACTGAACATGAAAGGACTATCGAAGGACCAGTATAAGATGGCTATCGACCTGCAACAAACCCTCTACGATGGTGGCGCAATAAGCCAACAGCGCAACATTGCACGCCAAGAAGGAAAGGTAGAGCAGGCTCAAGCCGACGTAAATATGTATCAAGTGCGCAAGCGTGTCAATGAAATGTACTTCTCGCTCTTGCTCCTTGACGAGCAAATCAGACTGAACAACGATGTTAAGGCCTTATTATTATCGAGCGAAACCAAACTCGCTGCCATGCTAAAAGGCGGTACTGCTGCCACAAGCGACCTTGACAACGTAAAGGCAGAAAGGCTAAGTATAGCACAACAGAACGAGAGTTTGAAAGCGCAACGACAAATGTTGCAACGCATGTTAAGTGCTTTCTGCGGCATAGAAGTTAGCAACGCCACAAAGCCAACGCCTGTCGAAGCCAACAATTTGGCTGGTAACCGACCCGAAATGCGCTTTTTCGACCATCAAATAAAACTTGCCGAAACAAGAGAAAAGGCGTTAGACACACAGCTTCGTCCACGTTTAGGACTCTTTGCGCATGGCTATTACGGCTATCCAGGGCTGAATATGTTCGACGATATGATGAATAAGAAATGGAGTTTGAACGGCATTGTGGGTATAAAACTATCGTGGAACGTGGGCGCTCTCTATACGCGCAAGAACGATAAAGCCAAGTTACGCTTGCAACGCGAACTGATTGAGAACGCAAGGGAGGTCTTCCAGTTCAACAATAATATGGAACAGATACAGCAAACAGAGAACATCGACCGATTTAAAACGATGATGCAAGACGACGAAGAGATAATTACTCTGCGCACAAACGTACGCAAAGCAGCCGAATCGAAGCTTGTTCATGGCATCATAGACGTCAATAGTTTGTTGCGAGAGATAAACAACGAGAATGCAGCAAAGACACAACAGGCTATCCACGAGATAGATATGTTGAAGGAAATGTACGCTCTTAAATATACAAATAACGAATAAACAACCAACCAACAGATATGAAAAAGGTATTGATATTAGCAAGTCTTGCCCTTGTAATGGCATCTTGCGGAGAAGATAAAAAGGACTATGACGCAACGGGAACGTTTGAAGCAACTGAAGTTACGGTATCTGCCGAATCGTCAGGACAGCTCATTAGCTTTCAAGTTACAGAAGGACAGTTGCTTAATTATGGTGTAACGGTGGGACAAATAGACGCTCGCCAGCTCTCATTGAAGCGTGCTCAACTCGCAACAAACACCGAACAGCTGACCGCAACCGATGGTCAGCTCGACGCAAACAAGCGCCAGTTGGTTGCCAACCAGCAGGCAACGGCAAGCAAACAGCTCGATTTGAAGAAGCAAGTGGCAGCCATTCGTCAGCAGATAGCCAACCAACAGCGTGAGCGACAACGCTTTTCAGAACTTCTTAGAGATGGTGCTGTACCACAAAAGCAGGTAGACGACATCGATTATCAGATACAAGTGTTGCAGAAACAGCTCGTTGCTACCGAAGAACAGATAGCCAGTCAGAATGCAGCATTGGCAGAACAAAACAAGGGAATAGCTGCTCAGATAGACGGAATTAGTTCGCAACAGGCTGGCGTAACGGCTCAACAAGCTGGCGTTCGCAACCAACAAGCACAGATAGACGACCAGATTGCCCACACCTTCGTGAAGAGTCCGCTCGCTGGAACCATCTTGGAGAAGTATGCAGAGCAGGGCGAATTTGTTACAATAGGCAAACCTTTGTTCAAGATTGCCGATACAAAGAACATGTTCATAAGGGCATACATCACTTCAGAACAGTTGAAAAAGGTTCGTCTCGGACAGCATGTGAAAGTGCTTGCCGACTACGGAGGCGGTGAGAAAAAGCAGTATAAAGGAGTGATTACATGGATTTCGAGCCGCTCAGAGTTTACCCCTAAGACCATCGTAACCGAAGATGAGCGTGCCGATTTGGTCTATGCCATCAAGATAAAGTTCACAAACGACGGCTTCGTAAAGATAGGAATGTATGGCGAAGTAAAGTTTTAAGTATCGCAAAAAGAAATGAATGCTATCGAAGTAAACAACATATCGAAACACTATGGCAAGGTAGAAGCACTACGGAACGTTAGCTTTTCGGTAGAGAAAGGCGAGGTCTTCGGACTCATTGGGCCTGACGGAGCAGGCAAAACGTCAATGTTTCGCATACTCTGTTCGCTGCTACTGCCCAACGAAGGCACCGCAAAGGTGGAAGGATACGATGTGGTAAGCCAGATGAAAGAGATACGCAAGCGTGTGGGTTATATGCCGGGCAGGTTCTCACTCTATCAGGATTTAACCATAGAAGAGAACCTTCAGTTCTTCGCAACCCTCTTCAATACAACGGTAGAAGAGAACTACGACTCCATTAAAGGTATCTATTCGCAACTCGAACCCTTCAGAAACAGAAAGGCCGGAGCCCTCTCTGGCGGAATGAAACAGAAGTTAGCGCTCTGCTGCGCGCTTGTTCATGCGCCCCAAATACTCTTTCTTGACGAGCCAACAACGGGCGTTGACCCTGTAAGCCGCAAGGAATTGTGGGAGATTTTGGCGGGATTGAAGGAACAAAACATTACGATTGTAGCGTCAACGCCTTATCTTGACGAGGTAAGAAGCTGCGAACGGGTGGGCTTTCTCTATGAAGGTGGAATACAGGGCATAGGCTCGCCCGACGAAATACTGACCCAATTTGCTGATATTTTCGACCCGCCAGGCATCGAACGAAAGGAAAACAGCCGACCAAACAAGGCAAACGACGATGCAAACGTGATAGAAGTGGAACATCTTGTTAAGGCTTTCGGAAGCTTTCGAGCTGTAGACGACATCTCGTTTAGCGTAAAGAAGGGTGAAATATTTGGCTTTTTGGGTGCTAACGGAGCCGGTAAGACAACCGCAATGCACATGCTTACGGGCTTAAATCAGCCTACAAGCGGCACAGGAAGGGTGGTTGGATTCGACATAAGCACCGAGTACGAACAGATAAAGCGCCACATTGGTTACATGAGTCAGCGGTTCTCGCTCTACGAAGACCTTACTGTGGCTGAAAATATCAGACTGTTTGCTGGTATTTATGGTATGAAAGAAGAAGATATTAGTAGGAAAACCGACGAACTATTGCTGCAGTTAGACTTTGCAAAACACCGCAATTCGCTGGTGTCAAGTCTACCTTTAGGCTGGAAGCAAAAGCTTGCTTTCTCGGTTAGTATCTTCCATAATCCAGGCGTAGTCTTCCTCGATGAGCCAACAGGAGGGGTCGATCCAGCCACCCGTCGTCAGTTTTGGGAACTGATATACGACGCTGCCGAGCGTGGAATAACGGTGTTTGTAACGACCCACTACATGGACGAAGCAGAATATTGCGACCGTATTTCCATCATGGTAGACGGCAAAATAAAGGCTTTGGGTACGCCCGACGAACTGAAACGCAGTCTTAATCAGCCCGATATGGACCATGTTTTCACCTATTTAGCACGTCAGGCAACACGAAGTTCCGACTAAGATTTCACTTTAAAAAGAAAGGTTCAATCTATATGAAGCGTTTTTTTTCATTTGTCATAAAGGAGTCAAAGCACATCTTTCGAGACAAGCGTACGATGTTAATGCTATTCGGTATGCCGTTAGTGATGATGCTTTTGTTTGGCTTTGCGATTACCAACGATGTACGAAACGTGCGTGTTGTAGTTGTAATGAGCAATGCCGACTACGCTACTCAGCAGGTTATAGACCGATTGTCGGTATCCGAATACTTCACCATTACAAAGGTTGTGGCGACTCCTAACGAGGCGGAAAGAACGATACGAGCACAGAAAGCCGACATGGCAGTGGTGTTTGCGCAAGACTTTGCAAGCAAAAAGGCAGGCTATCAGTTGATAGTTGATGCTACAGATCCCAATATGGCGCAGCTTTGGACAACCTATGCCAATGCGGTAATTGCCAATGCCGACGGCGATATCGTGAACTCGAAGCTGCTTTACAACCCGCAAATGAAGTCGGCATACAACTTTGTTCCAGCCATCATGGGAACGTTGCTGATGCTTATTTGTGCGATGATGACCTCCATATCTATTGTACGTGAGAAGGAAAAAGGTACGATGGAGGTGTTGTTAGTGTCGCCTGCTAATCCGCTAATGGTAGTCTTTGCGAAGGTGATACCCTACTTGGTGCTTGCCTTTGTCATACTGATTACAATACTATTGATGGCAACTTTCGTGCTGGGAGTGCCTATACAAGGTTCGATAGCACTTATTTTTGCAGTTTCTACCCTGTACATTCTCTTGGCGCTTTCGTTAGGATTGCTCGTTTCAACAGTTGCCAAGACACAGCTTGTGGCCCTGTTATTGTCGGCAATGGTACTGCTAATGCCCATCGTTATGCTCTCGGGCATGATGTTTCCGATAGAGTCTATGCCCAAAATATTGCAATATGTGTCGGCCATAATCCCTACAAGATATTATACAAGTGCCATGCGCAAGCTGATGATTATGGGAGTTGGCATCGAACAAGTGTACCGAGAGATGACCATTCTTGCTGGTATGCTGGTGGCGTTGCTATCGCTTGCCCTTGTGAAATTTAATAAACGATTAGAATAAAACGCCATGACGATAAAATTTCTCCTACGAAAAGAGTTCACACAAATACTGCGAAACTCGTTTCTTCCAAGGCTTATTATGATGTTTCCCATTAATACTATGTGCATCATGCCATGGGTAATGAACATGGAAATAAAGCATATTGTGGTGGATGTTGTGGATAACGACCATTCCATACAGTCGCAACGGCTGGTGAACGAGATAGAAGCCAACACCTATTTCGTCCTTCACGGGCAGCAACCCACTTATGCTGCTGCGCTCAATAATATAGAAAAGTCGGACATTGATGTGGTTGTTGTAATACCACAACACTATAGTCGCGACATCGTTTTGGGACGAAAGCCACAGGTACTTGTGGCTGCCAATGCCGTAAATGGTACAAAAGGCTCGATAGGTTCGGTGTATTTATCCCAGATTATTACTGCCCATGCGTTGCCCACAGCAGCATCAATCAAGTCGAAAGTTTCAACATTATACCTCTATAATAATCATCTTGACTACAAGTTATTTATGATTCCCGCACTCTTAACCATCGTTATGATGCTTATGACAGGCTATTTGCCAACGCTAAACATCGTGGGCGAGAAGGAAACAGGCACGATAGAGCAGATAAACGTAACGCCAGTGAGTAAGTGGACCTTCATTCTTAGTAAGCTGATTCCTTACTGGCTCATTGCAATCTTCATTGTTTCGGTTTGTCTTTTGCTTGCTTGGGCAGTTTACGGCATAACTCCTGCGGGGAACATTGCCCTTATTTATCTGCTCTCTATGCTGTTAGCACTCTTCTTTTCAGCCTTCGGACTGATAGTATCGAACTATTCCGACACCATGCAACAAGCCATTTTCTTAATGTGGTTCTTCATGATGATACTCCTTTTGCTATCTGGTTTGTTCATGCCAACACGCTCAATGCCACACTTCGCTTACCTTTCCACCTACATAAACCCTGTAAGCTACTTTATAGAAGCCATGCGCACGGTGTTCATTCGAGGCGGAAACTTTAGCAGCATTGCCCATCAAGTATTTGCTTTATCGGCTATCGGACTCATTATGGGTAGCTGGGCAGTAATCAGTTATAAGAAGAATAATTAAGCACTATGCAGGCTGTGGTTATATAAAATGTGGCGTGAAGCCTGCTGGTAGTAGCACTTTTTGTACACAATTAGCATGTTGGCAGTGTGTTAGCAGCAAGTTTGCTATTTGTAGTTGAGGCTTTCTCTCCGCATGTTCATGGTGGGGCTACAACGTTGATTGATACTTCTTTTCATATCGATATTACCCCTTAACGAAGCAAAAGAATTGTAAAGAAATTACAGAAGCGTTTATTCTTTGTAATAAGCTTATTATCAATGCGTTACAAAATAGGCACTTTTGCGTTGTAAAAGTGCCTGTTTTGCACGGCAAAAGCGCCTATATTGCAACGCAAAACAGCCGCTTTTGCAATGCCAAACAATTCCTTTCGCTTTTTGCATGTGTTTTCTTTACAAAATAAAAGTGGTTAATATGGCTTATTATAGGACTATTATTCTCTTCATGAATACCTAGAAAAGTTGAGAAAAACTACATTATTTTAGAAATAAATAGTAACTTTGCGAATATAAATTAACTTCAATATTTAGGATAAAGAATATGCGTAACATTTTATCGGTACTATTATTGTTTTTCTGCCTGACCACAAATGCACAGCAAAAGCATTGGGTTGGAACGTGGGCATGTGCTCCACAAACCGTAGATAAGTCGTTTATGCCTTATAATAACAAAATGGATAATCGCTCGGTAAGGCAGGTTGTGAAAGTAAGTATAGGCGGAGAAGTACTCCGACTCAGGCTCAGCAACGAGTTCTCTACAGAACCTGTAACAATAGAAAGCGTCTATATTGCAAAAGCTGGAAAAGGTTCTGATATACAAAAATCGTCGGTTCGATATCTGAAATTTGCCAATAAGGAAGGCGTAACAATACCTGCTGGCAAAGCAGTATTCTCTGATGAGGCGCTATTCGAACTACAACCATTGGAACGTATAGCCATTACGATTAACTATTTGAAGGCTCCAAAGGTTCCAACAGTGCACATGGGATCGCGCACAACCTCTTATGTTTATAAAGGAAAATCGAATGCTAACACTAACTTTCAGCATGTTTTTCACGAAGATCATTGGTTTAATATCTCGGCAATCGATGTGCTTGACAGTAAAGCATCGAGTATAGCAATCTTAGGGAATAGCATTACTGATGGCAAAGGAAGTACTAACGATGCGCAAAATCGATGGCCCGACTTCTTCTCAGCAGCCTTACACGTAGCTGAAAGCGAAAAGACAGGAGTGTTAAACCTTGGTATTGGCGACAATAGAGTGCTGTCTGTTGGTCTGGGAGAGCCGGGAAAAGAACGCTTCGATAGGGATATTTTGGAACAACGAGGACTACGTGCCGTTATAATATTCGAAGCAATTAACGATATTGGTACGTCGAAGAACCCTGAAGAAACAGCCCGTCAGCTGATAGCAGCTTATCAAGAAATGATTAAAAAAGCCCATTTAAAAGGATTAAAGGTTTACATGGGAACGATAACACCATTTGAAGGATGTAAGGGTTATTATACCGAAGCACGCAACCAAGCACGCAAAGTGGTGAATAAATGGATAAGAACAACCCACGATATAGATGGATATATCGATTTTGATGCCCTAATGCGCAATCCTGAATCGCCTGAACAGTTGCGCAAAGAATGGCAGAGTGGCGACTGGTTGCACCCTAACCCTGATGGATACAAGGCGATGGGAGAATATGCTGCAAAGGTTATCATGGCTTTAGAACACGAAGCTGCCAGCAAAATAAATAGATAAATAGATGATATTTGTTGCGTTCGTCGAAGCTGAATAAACCATAAAAGGGGTGGAATTATTTCCGCTCCTTATCTTTATATAACTGATTTCTTAACATCATAAGTGCTATATAACACGCCTCTACGCTTTTAAATAGTTCGTAAAAACACTTTTTAAGCTATACATTCCTACGGAAGTCGTCTATTCAGAGCATTCCTAACGTGTCTTTAACGAATTTTTATATACCCTTTAAAAAGTAATGAAAAAAATATATTATCTTTGCAAACGACTTTGCATTGACTGCAAATGAACCGTAAACAATACGAGTAAACAATATTATATATATAATAAATGAAAAAGTTTAGATTGGTGGACAACACACTGGGGTGGCTCGCTTTCTTGATAGCTGCCTTTGTTTATTGTTCCACAATAGAGCCAACGGCAAGCTTCTGGGACTGTCCCGAATTTATTACAACAGGCTATAAACTCGAAGTAGGGCACCCTCCCGGGGCACCATTCTTTGCACTTACGGCCAATCTTTTCTCACAATTTGCAAGTGATACAACCCAAGTGGCACGCATGGTAAACATGATGAGCGCGCTATTATCGGCAACTTGTATCATGTTTTTGTTCTGGACAATCTCCCATCTCGCCCGTAAACTTATCGTAAAGGACGGAGAAGACATCTCAATGGGTAAGATGATAGCCATTGAAGGAGCGGCTATGGTGGGCGCATTGATATACACTTTCAGCGACACATTCTGGTTCTCGGCTGTCGAAGGTGAGGTTTATGCCTACTCATCGGCTTTCACCGCTGTGGTGTTCTGGCTGATTTTGAAGTGGGAAGACAATGCCGATAAACCGCATGCAGACCGCTGGCTGGTGCTAATTGCGTACATGACAGGTCTTTCTATCGGCGTTCACTTGCTGAACTTGCTATGTATTCCTGCCATCGTTTTAGTTTATTACTACAAGCGTGTGCCCGATGCTAACCTCAAAGGCTCGCTCATTGCACTCGCTGTATCTATCGTCTTGGTGGCTGCTGTGCTCTATGGCGTCGTGCCAGGCATTATCACTGTGGGTGGATTCTTCGAACTTTTGTTCACCAATACATTCGGAATGCCTTTCAACACAGGTACCATTCTCTACATCTTACTACTCATCGGCAGCTTCGTTTGGGCCATTGCCGAAACTTATAAAGATAGCAACAACCGCCGTCAGAATATTGCTTTCCTCGCTGCCTTCGGTCTTATCGGTATTCCGTTTGTAGGCTATGGCTGGTCTGCATTCTTTGTTGGAGTTATTATTCTTGCGGTTGTTTACTTCGTTCTGAACTTTAAACGTGGTAAAGAACTACTTATTTCGGCACGCTTAAAGAACACGGCGCTGCTCTGTATGCTGATGATGATCATCGGATATGCATCGTATGCTCAAATCGTTATACGCTCAACGGCGAACCCTCCAATGGATCAGAACTCGCCAGAAGATATCTTTACGCTCGGTAACTACCTTGCACGCGACCAGTATGGCGACTCTCCGCTGTTCTACGGACAGGCATTTAACAGTGAACCATCGGTTGCTGCAGATGGTAGACACTATGAGTTCAAACAGGGTAAACCTATCTATGAACGTAAAGAAAAGGCTTCGCCAGATGAACCAGATGCTTACTTCCTCGTAAGAAACAAGTCGTCAATGGTTTACGATCAGAATATGGTGTTCCCTCGTATGTGGGATAATGCACACGCACAAGACTACGAACAGATTATGGGAGGCATTGAAGGACACGACGTTAACGGTGTTAAGATGCCTACACAGTTCGAAAATATACGCTTCTTCCTATCTTATCAGTGCAACTTTATGTACTGGAGATACTTCATGTGGAACTTTGCTGGACGACAAAACGACTTGCAAGGCTATGGAGAACCTGAACATGGAAACTGGATTACAGGTATTTCGTTCATCGATAATATGCTTTATGGTGACCAAGACTTGCTACCTGATGAGCTGAAAGCAAACAAAGGGCACAACGTTTTCTATTGTTTGCCACTCATACTCGGTCTGTTAGGCTTGTTCTGGCAGGCATGGAGAGGACGCAGAGGAATACAACAATTCTGGGTAGTGTTCTTCCTTTTCTTCATGACAGGACTTGCAATCGTGGTTTATTTGAACCAAACACCAGGACAACCGCGTGAGCGTGACTATGCATATGCAGGCTCGTTCTACGCTTATGCAATATGGTGTGGACTCGGAGTGCTTGCCATTTACGACTGGTTGAAGAAGCTAAAGCTGTCTGGAACAGCGGCTGCTGCTATCGCATCGGTGGCTTCTATCATCGTACCAATACAGATGGCGTCGCAGACTTGGGACGATCATGACCGCTCAGGACGCTACACTTGTCGTGATTTTGGGCAGAATTACCTGAACTCTATGCAGGAAAAGGGCAACCCAATCGTGTTCACTAATGGTGATAACGATACCTTCCCATTGTGGTATAACCAAGATGTTGAAGGCGTACGTACCGATACTCGTGTCTGCAACCTATCTTATTTGCAAACCGATTGGTACATCGACCAGATGCGCAGACCTGCTTATACTTCGCCAAGTGTACCTATTAAGTGGGACCGACTTGACTATATAAGTGGTACAAACGAGTACATTCGTATTGCTCCAGAACGCAAACAGGAGGTGTTAGACCTATACAAACAAAACCCTGAAGCGGCAAGGCAACAACTCGGTGACGACCCATTTGAGTTGAAGAACATCTTGAAATATTGGGTACGTGCACGCAATGAAGAATTCCATATCATACCTACCGATACCGTATATGTAACTATTGACAAGGAAGCAGTACGCCGAAGTGGTATGAAGATGCCTACTGATAGCATTCCAGACCGTATGGTTATCTCGCTCGCAGGTAAGGAAGGACTCATGAAGAACGACATTATGATGCTCGAAATGATTGCTAATTGTAACTGGACACGTCCACTTTATGTGGCTATTACCGTAGGCAGCGACAACTTTATGAACCTTGGTGACAACTTCATACAGGAAGGATTGCTGAACCGTATCACGCCGTTCTACACCAAAGAAGGCGGTAGCTTCGACACAGAGAAGACATATAACCTCGTAATGAATAAGTTCCGATGGGGCGGAGTAGCCACAAAGGGAGTCTATCTTGACGAGACTGTGATGCGAATGTGCTATACTCACCGTCGCGAAATGGCACAGTTGGCAATGAATTTGATATTGGAAGGCAAGCGCGATAAGGCTTTGAAGGTTCTCCAAAAGGCCGAAAAGGAATTGCCAACCTATAACTTACCACTCTCATTCTCTCATATTAAAGGTGGTCCGATCATCGCTGATGCTTATGCAATGTTAGGCAATAAGGCTAAATCGGAGGCGATGTACAACGAGATGTGGAAGACTTCTGTACAGTACGTAAACTACTATTTGAGTCTTCCTGAACGTTTATTCAGCATGAATGCAAGCTCTTGCGCTATGCATTTGCAGATACTTTATCAGTACGTTCAATCCAATGAGAAGAACAATCCTAAGTGGGCGAACTCGCATAACGAAGAGCTTATGAGATTGTTCAAGGCTTACGAAGCAAGAGGTGGAAGGGTATAATAAAGCTGTTTTTACAGATATTACAAGCTAAAAAAACGACGTTATGTGTGTAGGAACGTGATAGTTTCACGTTCCTCATGCCAAACTCGTAATGCAAGTGAGTGGCTTTTATCGTGTTCTCGACACATATTTTACATGCTTAATTGCTTGTATTCTGTTGTTTTTACAACAGAAATAAAGAACGGGGAAGCGACTGTTACCCCATAAAACTCAATAAATTGTAGCCCCGAACCCATAGTTTGAAAAGGGCAAAGGCAAAGTTTGGCTTATGTTTATAGAACAACCCGCACGATGGTTGCGATGGCTTTACCCCCACGCATTG
>ERZ772956.198-NODE-198-length-50097-cov-4.645478_pt1 | contig 50097 bp, 41 predicted proteins | sample MGYA00580683_ERZ772956 | MGnify/ENA primary metagenome ERZ772956 (study PRJEB29015, sample SAMEA2738077) | human oral metagenome | biome: human oral; feature: human-associated habitat; material: saliva | place: China | collected 2212 ... | reverse complement strand
TCAACGGCGTAAAGACGGGCGATACGCTCAACATTGGTAAGCGCACCCTGACCTTCGTGCAGATCCCAATGGTCCACTGGCCAGACAATATGGTCACTTATTCTGACTACGATAAGATTCTCTTCTCCAATGATGCGTTTGGTCAGCATTACGCTTCAAGCACTCGTTTTGAAGACGAACCAGACTATTCTATCTGTGTAGACCGCGTGAAATGACAGGTCAAACCCTCGTATTTACTTTGGATATGAGGGTTTTACGTGCACCAGAGGACGTCATCGCGGCTTCTCGATTTGTATATCAAAGTTTTTTCGATTACTTAACAATGATTTAACACCCCTTCTGTTGTACTGGTTAACACAGGAGAAGGGAGAGCGTATGAAATCAAAACTTGCGTGTGTCAGAAATTGTCGCTTTCGATTCGTACCAATCATGTTTTTGGTTTTGGGTGGCATATTCGTGGTGTACGGAGCTTCTCGAGGTGAAGTTCAGACCGTTTTCACAAAAGCGGTAAGAATTTGCCTTGAGTGTGTGGGTATTGGGTAGGTGCGTCTGTGAATAAGGTATGTACGGGAGCGCGGGCTCTCGGAAAGCGCGTATGGGGATTTGTCAGCAGAAGAGGGGTTGTACAGGCGTGCGCAGCCTTCCTTACCAATCCTCACATTCCCAATTTTATAAAAGGAACCATCTACACCGGCTCGGCAAAGTCGGTTTGCGTACCAGGACTGAATTGTTATTCCTGCCCCGCGGCAACGGGCGCTTGCCCCATTGGAGCGTTCCAAGCGGTCGTGGGATCCTCAAAGTTTAGCTTTTCGTACTACATTACCGGCATTTTGATTTTGATCGGAACCTTGCTGGGTAGGTTTGTCTGCGGTTTTCTTTGTCCGTTTGGCTGGGTACAGGATTTGCTCAACAAGATTCCGTTTCCCAAGAAGTTCAGCACCAAAAAGCTCAAATGGTTGCGGTATGTGAAATATGGCATTTTGATCGTGATGGTTTGGGCGCTTCCGGCATTGCTGCAAAATGCCGTGGGCATGGGAGATCCTTATTTTTGCAAGTACGTATGCCCGCAAGGCATACTTGAGGGAGCAATTCCTCTCTCGCTTGCGGATTCGAGTATCAAAGCGGCGCTTGGCACATTGTTTACGATGAAATTCAGTATTTTGGCAACAATCGTGCTTTTGAGCATCATGTTTTATCGTCCGTTCTGCAAGTGGATCTGCCCGCTGGGCGCCTTTTATTCACTGTTCAATCGAATTTCCATCTTGCAATACCGCGTTGATAAAGACACCTGTATTAAGTGTGGAAAGTGCGCTCGTACCTGCAAGATGGACGTGGACATTACCAAAAACAACGCTTCGCTTGAATGTATCCGGTGCGGAGAATGCATCAAAGCCTGTCCGGTGCACGCAATCGATTCCAAGCTCATGCTGATCAATCACGAGATTGCAAAGTCGGAAAAGGTTGCAAAGGCAAAGACCTCGGCGGGCGCGAAGGCTGTAGTGGGAACGAAGGCTGCAATGAATACGAAGACTGTGGCGGATACAACAACAAAGACTGTAGCGAAGGCCGCACGACACAAGTAAAGATATGAGCCGTCCAAGTAGGTCGGAAATCATATAGGAAGTACTACAGATACGTAGGACATGGAAAAGAGAGCGTTAGAAAGGAATTTAGTATGAAGAAGTTTGCGATGAAACCTTTGGTGTACGTGCTGGGAGTGCTTATGGTATTTGCCCTGGCCGGCTGTAATGCAAATGCCAAAAAGGACTCGGGAGCGGCTCCGTCAGCTTCAACTTCTGAACAGCAGCAAACCAGCTCGTCCGATGTTCCACCTGAGGCAGCGTCTAAGATGCACCTGAAAGGCGGAGATACGTTCCCCACGTTTAAGGCAACCGATATTTCTTCCGGAGAAACGTACGACAACGAGACCTTCAAGAAGAACAAGGTTACCGTCTTGTCGTTCTGGTTTAACGGTTGTGCCGGCTGCATAAAGGAAATGCCGATGCTTCAGGAGCTTGCCGATAAGTACAAGGATAAGGGCGTGAATGTTTTGGGCGTAAATGCCGAGGCAGCGTATACCGACGATGCCAAGAAGGAAGCTCAGAATATCCTCACGAAGCAGGGTGTAACGTATGGCAATGTCGCTCTTGATCCCAAGAGCGAGGGAGGCAAAGTCATTGAGGGTCTGACGGCATTCCCCACGACAATGGTTATCGACCAGAATGGTAAGCTCGTAGGCGATCCCATTACCGGCGGTGCTGAAAAGCTCGATGGCAGCGAACTGCAGAAGCGTGTTGAGCAGGCACTCGCTCAGAGTAAGTAACCATGAAACGTGTGTCGCCTTGCGACTCGGAACGCCTGCGGCACACTCTGTAATCGGTTAGTATGTGGAAAGGCTTTAGTGATTGCGCCTGAGTCGGGAGCCTGAGGGATTCTCGGCTCACGGCGCAACCTTAAAAGCTCCCAAGAGTTTGGGAACGATTTGTCAGCCGCGGCACGGTTGAGCCGGCTGTGGTAAGCCGCAGTAAAGCTGTGGCACAAATAATGCGTGCGTGGAGGGAAGATTTGAAGATCCTTGTGGTAGAAGACGAGCGTGAGCTCCTTACGTCCATTGGGGAAGGACTTGAGATCGACGGCTATTACGTTGATCTTATCGACAACGGAACGGAAGCGCTTGAAATGGCCCAGATTGAGCAGTACGACCTTATTTTGCTTGATCTCAATCTTCCGGGCGTTGATGGCTTGGATCTTCTGCGCACACTTCGCCGGGAGCATTCGGAAACGAAGGTGCTCATCCTTTCCGCCCGCTCGTCGGTGGCTGACCGTATTGTTGGTTTGGATGCGGGAGCCGATGACTATCTTGTAAAGCCGTTTGCGTTTGGTGAGCTTGAAGCACGTATTCGCAATCTTTTGCGGCGCGAATACACACACGGAGAGACGTCTCTCGTATCGGGAGAGCTTCGACTGGACACGGCGTCTCGGCAAGTTTTTGCCAAGGGTTGCGAGGTCAATCTGACCAAAAAAGAAACGGCAATACTTGAATATCTCATGCGACACGCAGGTACCGTGGTGAGCAGTGAAGAGTTGCTGTCACACGCATGGGACAGCAACGTAGATCCCTTCAGCAATTCCGTTCGAGTTCATATTTTTTCCGTAAGAAAAAAATTGCGAGAAGTACTTGGGTATGACCCAATTTCTAACAAGGTAGGAGAGGGCTATTACCTCAAGGAGGACAGTGATGATAAAGATGAGTGAGAAGATTATGAAACCACTGCGGTCGGTTCGGGGACAACTGACGCTTCTGATGGTGGCCCTTCTCGGTTGTTGCTGTGTTATTTTGACGTGGCTTGTATACCGTTCAACGGCGCAGTTACTTGAAGTTGCGGCGGCAAACTCACTGAGGCAAGGAGGACTCTCCATTGTCTTGGACGTGGCCGGCATTGAGCGCTCAATCTTGTCTGATGCTTTGGTCATTTTGGTTTTCGTGATTATTGCGGGGAGCTGTGCCGCTTACCTTTTGGCGGGTCATTATACTAAGCCGATCAAGCAACTTTCTTCTCATATGCGTGAGCTTGCTCCGGACAGCCTTTCTCGCCCCATTGAGGTTGAGAGCGGTGGCGAAGAGATCCAAGAGCTGGTTAAGTCGTTTAATCAAATGACCGGCCAGCTGAGCGAAGCATTTGCAATGCAGAGTCGTTTTTCGGTGAGCGCGGCTCATGAGCTGAGAACGCCGCTTGCGGTGCTTCGCACGAGGCTTGACGTATTCAAGAAGAAAGAGCGTGAGCAGAAAGAATATGACGAGCTTGTGCAAACGATGGAAACGTATGTGGATCGGCTTTCTTCTCTTATTTCCAATCTTTTGGAGCTTACCGAGACGGGAGAGCTGCCGGAAGTCGAAGACATTTCGCTTGATTCGGTAATCAAAACGGTAGTGAAGGATCTTGAGCCGGTCGCTCATGAGCATGAGGTTAAAATCCATACTGATATAGAGCCGCTCACCGTGCGAGGAAACGCCAGTCTTTTGTATCGTGCCCTTTACAACCTGGTGGAAAATGCCATTCGTTATAACGAAAAAGAAGGATCGATAAGCATTGACCTGAAAAACCAGGATACGGCAGGCATGGTAAAAATTGCGGATACGGGAGTGGGCATTGCTCCCGAGGCACGAGAGCTTATATTTGAGCCGTTCTATCGGGTAAATAAGTCCCGCTCACGGGAGTTTGGTGGCGCAGGTATCGGTCTTTCTCTTGTGAAAGCCATTTTGAAACGACATGGCGCTTTCATTGCGGTAGATGCGAATGAGCCGCAAGGGTCGGTGTTTACCATTACGTTTCCGAAGGACGGTTCTGCCGATGGAGAGAAGTCCGTGGACGCGGAGAAAACACCTGCGGAATCTGCGGAGAATCCATTTGTGAATACAGAGGACTCATCGGCGGAAGCCGCGGAGGATTCATCTATGGAAACTGCGGAAGCTGCAGAGACAGACGAGCAGTCCGTTGTGCAAAACTAGGGTTCAAAAACTAGGGTTCAAGCGGGTAGACGGAAGCGCTCAATACATCAAAGTTTGAACGTATTCGTAGCTTGTTCTCTACGGGGAACCAACGGGTAGAAAATACTTCCATGCCGTCATTGGCGTAGACTTCAACGCAGCTTGCATCAACAACAATACGAATATTGCGCAGGGTTTCAAGGCGGATAAATCGTTCACCTCTGCCGGCTGCTGCCTCTTTTCCTGTAGCGGTTTCGGCAAAATGAATGCCAAACGTTCCGTGTTCAAAAGAGATGGCAAGCACCTCATTGAGCATAAGGCGACCTGCGGTTGTACGGATATCCGTAAGCTCAATGTCAGCGAGAAGTTCGTTTAATTCAAGAGTTGTGTCGTTTTTGAGAGGCAGGGCTGCTTTCCTGTGTTCTTTCAGTTCTCGTACGGGAACCTGGTGCAGCTTGCCCTTCTCATCCGCATAAATCTCACGGGGGAGTGTCATAACATGGCAGCGATCCATACCTTCAGGAGCGCTTGTGTAGCTCGTATCAAATGTGCCCATCCAGCCAATGGAGATGGTGCGGCCGCGTCCATCCTCAAAGATCTGAGGCGCATAAAAATCAAAGCCGCAATCCCATTCGGTAAAGCTGTCAACGTTGACGGTTGTGGCATCGATGATCTTCTCGCCTTGTGGAAGAGGGAAGTATCCCGCCTGCCACATGTTATGCCAGCGGAATGTTTTTGAAGGAAGGCCCTGGGGGCAAACCGCGAGAAATTCATAGCCGCCCAAACGGCAAAGATTGGGACATTCCCACATGTATCCAAAGGGGTGAGGGTTTCCTTTGGTGTCTACGGGTCGGATGGTGGTGCGCAGTTTCCAGCTTTCCCCCGAGTCGTTGGAGTCGTACACCAAAACGCAACCAAAATCGCCGCGCTCATCGATGTTTGGCGTGTCATTTACTCCGCGCTCACGCGCTCCCAGCAACATGTGAAGGACACAGTCCTGTTCCCAGACCTTGGGATCTCTGACGTGTAAAGTGCAGGTTTGGGGATAGTCGCTATTGCGCAAGAGCACCTTTTTTTCGGAGAAATGCACGCCGTCTTCGCTGGTGACCATAATTTCGTTGGCTTCTCTACCTTCGTCGATTCGCTCGTCTATCGTGGTATCGACGACATTACCCGTATAGAAGATCCGCATGAGGTCTTCACCGCTAGGAGACGCACCGTGGTCAATCCATGCCGAGCCGGAGAACACACCGTTTTGGTCCTCATTAATATCAGGGGAGAGCGCAATGCCTTGATCGCTCCAGTGTAAGAGATCCTTACTGGTGCAGTGTCCCCAGTGCTTGAGTTCGTCTTGGGGCCATTCGGGAGCGTATTGGTAGAAGGCATGGTAGGAGCTGTTGAACTCGCAAAGACCGTTGGGGTCATTGAGCCAACCGTTGCGAGGTTGAAGATGCAGGCGCGGGTTCCAAAACGATGTGGACATCATGCTCCTTTGGTGGTGACGGTATGCCGAACACAGCATATTAGCGAATATTGCATCGCGTGCAATGCGCATATAATTTTTGCACAAAAGTGCCACGACACACCCTGCGTATCGTGGCACTTCTCGCTTACAGATCTAAGGATTAACAATTTTTGAACTGATAGCCGCCTATTTCGTATCCGCCGTGGCGTGCCGAGAAGGTCGACGTCACATGGAGAGTATCAATGTCCATGGGGAACCAGCGGGTGGTGAGAGTGACTTCTCCGTCATTAACAAACAGCTCGACGACGGACGTATCAACCATGAGACGGATGTCTTCAATCTTTCCCGCCGAAAGCGCCGAGAGCGGAAGGCGTCGCAGCGTGCGGAAACGACCTGCAGGTCCTAAAAACACGAGCTCAGCCGTATCTCCGTGTACGACGAACTCAAGATCCGCGTTCAGCAGGAGGCGACCTTCGCCTTGAATGTTTTCGATACTCACATCGCAGGTTCCGCCGGCAAACGAAGCGCCGCAGGCACCGTCCATCGTAAACATGTCGTAGTCGGAAGAGCCCACAAAGCCGGAAGCTCCATGTGCGGCTTCCGCGGTAAAGGAGACGGCTTTGCCATGGAGCGCATCCATCTCTTCCACGGGCCATTGGCATACGCGGCCGGCCTCGTTAAGTGAAAGTACGCGCGGCATGGTAACGGTGTGTGCCCATTCACGCGTGGGAACGTCATACTGAAATTCAATGTCAGGTACGCCAACCCAGCCGATCAGCAATGAGCGACCTTTGTCATCCGTAAAGACTTGCGGCGCGTAGAAATCAAAGCCATAGTCAAGTTCAATAAAGGTACGCTCATCGATGCAGCGATACGGGGACTCTGCATCCATGAGGCCCTTGTCGCCCGCCATAAGGTCAATGAGCTTTTCCTCGAGGGCAAAGTATCCTGAGTTGTGAATGTTTTGGAAACGCAGGTCCTCTTTTGATTTGCCTTGCGGGCAGACAAAAAGGAACTCACGTCCGTCAAGCTGAACTAGATTCGGGCACTCCCACATATATCCAAAAGCCTCTTGGGAGAGCGACGTGCAGCTGCCTTCCATCGTCCACGTATAGCCATCGTCGGAGCGATACAGCAGCACGCAGCCGTGGTCATCCATGGTGCGGGCACCCAAGAGCATGTGGAGCGCACCGTCCTGTTCCCAGACTTTGGGATCGCGGACGTGGTTTGAGCAGTAGGCAGGATAGCCGGCATTACCAAGCACCAGCTCCTTTGGGCCAAAGTTCAGACCGTCTTCAGTGACGGTGAGGGTTTCGTTGGCGCGACGACCGGAATAGTCGTAGTCGTGGTCGCCTTCCTCAAGGAAGTTGCCCGTGTAGTAGCACCACATTTTTTCATCTTTGATGAGCGCGCTGCCCGAGTATGATCCGTTCGCATCAAGCTCGCAATCAGGCATAATGGCGCCGCCGTGGAATGTCCAGGTAATGAGATCGGGGCTTGTCCAGTGTCCCCAGCCGTGGCCGCGTTTGGGCCAGCGGGGGACATACTGATGAAAGACGTGGTAGAGACCCTTAAAATAGCAGAGTCCGTTTGGATCGGTTATATTGCCGTTTGGTGCCTGCAGGTGATATTTCAAGCGCCAATTATGCTTTGCGTCAAGGTTAATGAGCATTGCCATACCGACATCTCTCTTTTCTCTACAAGAAAAAGGTTTTAGGAAAGAACGCTTCAAACAGCTTTCTGACAGAACATGTTAGGAAAGAACGCTTTCGACTTCATCAAGAGTAGGCATTGCAGGAATGCCTCCGCGCCTTCTGACGCACAGTGATGCCACGGCGTTCCCAAACCGCGCACATGCCTTAACATCTTCAAGCGAGATGTCCGCAACATCGGCTCCACTGTCCAAGAGTGCACACAAGAAACCACCCCAAAATGAATCGCCTGCCCCGGTGGTGTCAACCGCTTCAACGGTGAAAGCGGGAACCATCGCAACACCCTCTTTGGTGGCCACGAGTACTCCTTCTCCACCGAGCGTCACGCAGGCCACCTTCACCCCCTTGGCGAGAAGTGCCTCAGCAGCTTGAGCAGGGTCATCATGCCCGGTGAGCAAAGTGGTTTCTTCCTCGTTGATCTTAACGAGGTCCATGTACTCGACAATGGATTGCATCTGTGCGCTTGCCACCTCCGGATTGTCCCAGAGGCTTGCGCGGTAATTTGGATCGTACGAAAGGATACAACCGGCGTTTTTTGCCGCTTTCAGGGCGGCAATGGTGGCGCTGCGCGCGGGTTCGTCGGTGAGAGAGAGCGATCCTACGTGAAACACGCGGCTCTTCTCGATAATGTCCGTGCGAATTTCTTCCGGAGTCAGACGCGTGTCCGCGCCCGGCTTACGCGCAAAGGAAAACGTTCGCTCGCCCTCCTCGGACAGCGCCACGAATGCGAGAGTGGTGAAGTAGTTGGGATCGGTAATAAGGCCGTCACAGTTGACGTCGGCGGTTACAAGAGTGGCGCGAAGAAAATCTCCGTGCATGTCGGCTCCTACTTTGCCGATAAACGCCGTGCTCTTGCCGAGACGCTCAAGCGCCACCAGTACGTTTGCAGGTGCACCTCCGGGATTGCGTTCAAAGAGCTTCTGGCCGGCCGGAGAGATACCCGCGTCGGTGAAGTCAATAAGCAACTCGCCTAAGGCTGTGACAGAAAACATAGATAATCCCTTTACCCTTCAGTTATGAAACGACCGGTCAGTGAGCTATGAAACGCTGACGAGCGTATCTCCGGCCTTGACGTCGGATCCTGTCTGTCCTTCCACGGAGTCGTACTCGTCGGTGTTGGTAATGACGACCATGGTGGTGGTTGGTAGGTTTGCTGCCTTGATGGCGCCAAGGTCCACGTCCATAAGCAGTGCGCCCTTCTTGACCTTATCGCCGGCTGCGCATTTGACGGTAAATGGAGCACCCTTAAGCGTGACGGTATCAATGCCGATGTGAATGAGCACTTCCGTACCGCTGTCTGAGAGCAAGCCGATGGCGTGCCCGGTCTCAGCGACCATAGTGATTGAGCCGTCAACGGGCGAGAAGACCTTGCCCTCGGTGGGTTCAATGGCAGCTCCTTTACCCATGGCCTCAGATGCAAAGACGGGGTCAGAAACTTCTGTCATGGCGATGGCCTTGCCTGACATGGGCGCAGCAATTGTGCCAGCACCTGCAGATGGGACAATGCCTTGGTTGCTTTCGGCAACCGAAGTGGCAACGGCAGCGGTTTGCTTTGCCGTAGCGGCTGTTGTGGCAACGACCTTCTCGATATTGGGTTGTTGCTCTTCTTTGGTCTGAGTGATATCTTCTGCGTCCTTGTAAAGGGTCCAGGTAATTGCAAATGCTATGACTGCGGCCACAAGAATGCAGATGGCGTATGCCACGGAGTGTCCCGTAGTGATGAGGAAGCCAAAGATACCCGTGATGCCGTACGCGATGGAAACAACGCCAAGAATGGAGACAAGTGCGCCGCCAACGGCTCCGCCAATCATAGCGGCGATAAATGGCTTCATGCTGGGGAGGTTGACGCCGTAGATAGCCGGCTCAGTGATGCCGAGGAAGCCGGAGATACCGGAGGGGAGTGCAAGCTCCTTTTTCTTCATGCTGCGGGTCTTCACAAAGACTGCGAGACAGGCAGCGCCCTGTGCCACATTGCAGCAGGAGATAATGGGATTGAAGTTGTCGATTCCGGTATTGGCAATGAGGGTTGCCTCAAGGGCATTGAACATGTGATGTACGCCAAGGACAACGGTTGCGGGATAGATGGCACCAACCAATGCTCCGCCAAGGCCAAAGGGTATGGCAAGCAGGAACTGGAAGCCAACCATGACGCCGTTTTCAATCCAAGAGAAGAGCGGACCGATAACCGTAAGAGTTAAAACACCAGTTACCAGTACGGTGACAAGAGGGGTTACAAAGAGATCAAGCATATCGGGTACATGTTTGTGGAGCCATTTCTCCAGCATACACATGATGAAGACTGCGATGACTACGGGGATAACGTGCCCCTGATATCCCTGCAGAGTAACGTTATAGAAGCCGAAGAGCTGCACCTGCGGAATGCCGCCTGCTGCCATGATGGCGCTTGCGGTGGCATGAGTTGCATCTACGGCGGTGCCGGTTACCGAAGTAAGCCAAGAAGCAGCAGATTCGGAACCAACAATCTTATAGGCAGTATCACCAAACTGCTGAATGATATTGGGGATGCTCCAGGCATTCATAAGAGCCGTGTGGTTCATGATCATGCCTATAACGCCGCCGAGAAACTCGTTACCTCCAAAGACGCGGGCGGCAGAGAAGCCAATGAGAATCTGCAGAAATACGAAGGATGCGTTTGAGAACGTATGGATAAGAATGTACCAGCTGTTTGTTTCAAGTGCGCCGCCCATGGCATTGTTGATGCCTTCGGTGAGGCCCATGAGAAGTCCGGATGCAACGATAGCGGGGATGATGGGAACAAAGACGTCACCCAAGGCCTTAACGGCACGTTGGAATGGATTTGCCTTTGCCATGGCCGCTTCTTTGGCGGTGTCTTTTGATGAAGCGGAAATGTGTCCCTGCGCTACAAACTCATCAAAGACCTTATTGACGGTGCCGGTTCCATAAATAACCTGGAGCTGACCTGCCGCTTGAAAGCTGCCTTTAGCTCCGACGGCGTTATCGACGGCCTCCTTGTTTACCTTCGAATCGTCTGCGACAACAAGGCGAAGACGAGTTGCACAGTGAGCAGCAGAAACGATATTGTCTGCTCCACCGACCGCCTCCAAGATTTGCCGTGCCGCCTCTGCGTGATCAAGTGCCATGCGAGCCTCCTTGGTTGAACAATATATGAAATCGTTCCCATATGTAAAATATAACAAACATTGAGTGTTTTTCATAGTATTTTCTTATATTTATGAAATCGTTCTCATATCAGAAATCAATATGATAAAAGCTTTGATAGCCTATCGAAACAGATGCCTGCAAAGAGGGCTATATGTGAGTGCACTTTAACGAGTCGAATTTCGCAGAAGAAGTTCATATCCCATTCGAATATCTCGGACAATCGTGTCTTCTTTGTCCATGGCACCAATGAGCATCTTTGCGGCTTCCATGCCGGAAGTCTTGTAGTGGTGATGTATGGTGGTAAGCGAAGGAGTAATGACCTTGGAGAGATCGGAGTCTCCAACACCGGTGACCTGCACGTCTTCAGGAACGCTTCGTCCAAATTCTCTGAGACACGTGATAGCGCCAAAGGCAATTGAATCGCTTGCGCAGACGATGGTGTCCACTTCGGGATAGGTATCAAGCAATCGTTCGCAGGCGAGATAGGCTGCGTCAACGGAGAAATCCGATTCTATCTGCGCTTTCTTGGGGACTTCGAGGTTCTTCTCGACGCACGCATCCAAGAACCCCGTGTGCCTGCTTTGACCTGCTGCGATATCAAGCTCGGTAACCCCAATGTAGGCAGGCTTGGTTCCGCGGTTGAGTATATGGGAGGTAATTTCACGTACGGCGTGGTAGTCGTCATGGTACACACAGGAAAACCCATCGAACGCCTGTCCAAGGACAATCAGAGGAATCCGGAGATTCTTCAAGGCGCGTTCGTGTTCCGGTGTCAGGATTGTTCCAACTAAAATAATGCCGTCAACACGATCTTTTTCGGTAAAAACGCGCAGGTAATCAATCTCTTTGTTTTCGCGGTTATCGGTATTTGCCAAAAGCATCTGATACTGGGATTCGTTGAACACCGAAGAGAGGCCGGCAACCATACGGGATACCGATGCCGAGTTAATTTTCGGAATGATGACCCCAATGAGATTCGTCTTTCCGGTGCGGAGGATCTTTGCTTGTCGGGAGGGGATGTAGCCGGTTTCTTTTATGACACGGGCAATGGCACGGCGCTTCTCGTCCGAGACATATCCGTCGTTGAGGTAACGCGATACGGTAGCGCGGGAAACTCCTGCTAGTTTTGCTACGGTAGTGATGTCCATATATCCTCACAAACAATGCGGCTGCGTAGGGCAGTAAGACGTGCCAGTTTGGTATGTCTTTAGTATATAGTGAAGTGGCAACAGAGATGAATGGAGACCATATGCCTGAATACGAATCAAAACCACTACCCGATGTCGTAGAGCGCTTTATGCGTTACGTGCAGATTGACTCGCAGTCCGATCCCGAACACGATGACGTTACTCCCTCAACGCCTCGCCAGCATGAGATGGCCCGTTACCTGGGAGAAGAGCTTACATCGCTCGGTTGCACGGATGTTACCGTTGACGAGCATGCGTATGTAACGGGAACGTTCCCCGCATCGCCGGACGCTGAAAGTGCACCTGCACTGATGCTCTGCTCGCACCTTGATTCCGTGATTGACGCACCCGCCGCGGGCATCAAACCCCACATCGTTCACTACGAGGGCGGTAATTTAGTAGCAGGGGTTGTTGCGGGCGAGAAGATCGAAACCACCCCGGAGCAAGTTCCTGACCTGGAGAAGTTTGTTGGCATGGACATCGTTTGCTCCGACGGCACCACGTTGCTTTCAGCCGACGATAAAGCGGGCGTGGCTGAAATCTGCGCATTGCTGAAGCGCCTGTCCGACAACCCTGAGCTCAAGCACCCAACACTCAAGATCGCCTTTGTTCCGGACGAGGAGATTGGCCACGGCGCAGCCCTGCTCGACCTCAAAAAGCTTGGTGCGGCATACGGCTATACGGTAGACGGTGAAGCGCTTGGCGAGTTCAATTACGAGTGCTTTACGGCGTCGCAGGCAGACATCACGTTCACGGGCGTGATGGTACATCCGGGTAGTGCCAAGGACGTTATGGTCAACGCCATTACCGTGGCATCCGAGTTCCAGCAGATGGTGCCCGCCTTTGAGCGCCCCGAACACACCGAGGGTCGCGAAGGCTTCTATCACCCCATCAATATCGAGGGGTCTGCCTCAGAGGTCAAACTCTCCTACATCATCCGCGATTTTGACTCGGATATTTTTGATCGCCGCGAGCAGACCCTACGTGATATCGCCGCCTTCCTCAATACGCGATATGGCGAGAATACCGTGCACATTGAGATTCATCAGCAATATCGCAATATGGCGGAAAAGTTCAAGGGATACGAGTTTCTCATTGACTATGCACTTGCGGCAAATCGCGAGGTAGGTATTGAGCCGAATCCCGTACCTGCACGCGGAGGAACCGACGGAGCGCAGCTGACGTTCCGCGGACTGCCCTGTCCCAATATTGCGACGGGTGGATATAACGCACATTCCATCCGCGAATTTATCCCGGTTTCGAGCATGGAGGTTACCGTCGATCTGCTGGTAGCGCTGGTGGCTAAATTTGCCGACCGTGCCGACTGCTAGGGTCAGCCAAGACAACCTTGCTTTAAGGGCATCTTCCTACGAGCGGTAGTAATTTAGCCGTGAGCGTTATGAAGATGTCATTCACAGCGTATTATGTACCGTTCACGCCCTCGTTCTTCCTGTTCAAGCATGGAGGAGCGAGGGTGTAGCATAATTTCAGTAAGTGTTTGTTCTTTTTTCCAACAAACGGGTAGACTGATTAACAAAAGGTAACTACCCCTGAGAAGAGAAAGGAAGCGTTGCCGTGCAAACCATAATTCTTGCGCTTGTCATCATTGCAGCACCAATTGTGGCCGCACTTATGGAACGGGTGAGCAACGCGGGCCTTTCGGAGAGGCGACATAGCCATCACGATACCTATGTCGTCCCTGCATCTCTTACGAGATCACTTGTTATTGACATGGCGCTTATGGCCACCATGGGCATTTCGCTCGGGGCTTTTTGTACCTGGGGAGTTTTTTCAGCGGATCCGTTTGTGGTCATGGCGTTTTTTGCAAGCTTCACGATGGTCATGTTTGCGGCGTGGTTTTTGTTGTCCCGCTATAAAGTCCAACTTTTTGACGAGGAAATGATTGTTACTCCGTTTGTTGGTCCAGATGTCACCGTGCAGTACTCAAACATTGAGCATATGGAATGGTCGGGAGCTCGCAAGGGTGCCGGGTTCAGGAATCTGTCAATCTGGATTGACAACGAACTGGTAACCACTCTGTCGGGAATCATTGGTTTAGATCAGGTGCTTCTACACATTGATCGTTTTGATGTTTTGGCACATGGGTCTACACTTTAGGTGCTCATGCCGTTTGTGTGTTTATGCCAAAGGGGTTACCAGTGATTAAGCTTGTTCTTTCTGATATGGATAATACGCTGATTCCGTTTGGCAACAGACACCCATCCCCACGTACAAGAGCGGCGATTCACGATCTTCTCGATACCGGAGTACTTTTTGGCCCCGATACGGGGCGCGATTACGTTGAGCTGATGCGTCTTTTTGCCATGGACGAGGCTTGCTTTCAGACGGGCATCATTTCAACCGGCAAGCGCATTCGCGTGCGGGGAACCTACGTTTCTCAGACGATTATTCCGCACGACGTGCTGTGCGGAGTGCACCGGGCACTGCTCGATGAGCTTGACAAGTTCTTGGTGTGTTATCCCCTTGAGACCAATCTTTTGAATCCGGCCTATGCCATCGGAGACATCAATCCGGATGACCTGGCTTTTTGCGAGAAGCGCTTTACGTTCAACGGTGCCATTGTGCCTGAGGTTCCAGACATTGATTTTGTAGCCGCAACCATTGCGTGCATGGGTGGTCCAAAAGAGATGGAGCGTACACGCCGGATTATCGCTCAGGCGTGTCCCGCCATTGATCTGGTGAGTCCGGTGCCAAATTGGTTTGACGTTTTGCCAAAAGGCGTTTCTAAGGCATCCGGCCTAGAAGTTCTTCTCAAGGCAACCGGCTTCGGCTACGATGAAGTTGTTATTTTTGGTGACGCCGAGAATGATCTTGAGATCCTCAAAAAAGTTCCGTACTCGGTTGCGGTTGCCAATGCAACACCGGAGGTGCTCGGTACCGCAAATTACGTGGTAGGAGCTTCAGAAGACGACGGCGTTGCATGCGCGCTTGAGGAGATTACTCGCGCTACCAAGGCAGGGGAGATGCCTCGATTTTTGATGGGGGAGTAAAATGATTAGGCTCATTGCATCAGACATGGATGGTACGCTTCTTGATGAGTATGGAAATGTCCCGCCCGAGACGTTTGAACTCATTCATGCACTTCGCGAGAAGGGCATCCACTTTGTGGCTTCGTCCGGTCGCCGCTACGATACTTTGCGCTGGATGTTTGAGCCGGTTGCTCATGAGATAGATTACGTTGCGTCGCTTGGCACGCAGGTATATGCCGATGATATCGTGCTCGATCGTGAGGTATTTTCCACGGCTGCCATCAAGAAGCTCTTTGCATTCTCCCAGGAATTTGATTGCGTGCATCTTGTGGTGTATGACCGCGATCATACCTATCTTCTGGATGACTATTCCGCATTCGTGCGCGAGCTTGACAAAGATCTTCCAAATGCGGAGCGCGTGTTCGATCCTCCCTCGCCGGACGTCAGTGTCATTAAGGCTGCGGTTTGCTGTGATACTCGCGTCAAATCCATGGATATGGCAATGATTCTTGAGCGCGAGCTGGGAGAGCGTTTCTCGTTTATGCCATCGGGCGATACATGGATTGACGTGGTGCCGCGTGGAGTCAACAAGGCAACGGGTCTTGAGCAGATTCGGCAATACTACGGTTTTAAGCGAGAAGAGATTCTCGCCTTCGGTGACTCCATGAACGACTACGCCATGCTTCGCTATGCGGGAACTGCGGTTGTTATGGAAAATGCGCGTTATGCACTCAAGCAAATTGCTTCGCGCGTGATCGGCTCCAACACCACGCAGGCCGTACAGGCAGAGATGAGAAAGATGCTTGAGAGCCTGCAGTAATATCGCTGCTAAAATTTCATGAGATGTCGGTAATCGGTTTCTTTAAGCCGGTTACCGGTTTTTAGCCATCGATTTTTTTCATCAAAATCCAAATGACGGATTCATGCCGTGGTTTTTCGCTATACTAGATCATGGATTATTGGCGCTATAGCAAATAACTTATCGATATATACAGAGAAGAGGAGTTAAAACATGAAGGAAGATCACAAGACATCGCGTCTGGTTCTTTCGGGTTTGCTTTCGCTCTCGCTGGCTACCGCATCGTTTCCGGCAGTAGCGCTTGGCGAGCAGACCGGCGTAGCAGAAACATCTGCCGCAACGGCACCCGCCGCAAGCTCGACGACGGAGGGCGCCTCCGCACCTTCCGCATCGACATCGACGGAGGGGGGGTCTGCAACGGAAACTTCCCCAAGTGCGGCAACGGAGTCTACGGGTACCCAAGAGGCTCCCACGGCTTCTGAAACACCGACGGCCACGTCCACGACACCTGCTGCTCCTGCAGCTCCGGCTCTTACGATGCTTGCCGTTCGTTCTCCGCTTGCGGCAACCGAGCTTTACGTTAATTCCGCAACCGGCGCGGATACCAACGACGGTTCCTCTGCGGCACAGGCATTCAAGACCATCGAGAAGGCCGTTGCTGCTGCAAACGCAAATCCTTCGGTGACCACCATTCACGTTCAGGGTGACTTTACGCTGTCTTCCCGTCAGACGCTCACCAACGTTACGCTGAACTTCTCGGGTGATACCAACATCAAGGCTGTCAACGGTGCCGGCTTTGATCTCAAGGGCACGGCAAAGGTGAATGCGTCCGGCGCAACCGTTACCTTCGACGCTCCCAACGACGGCTACACCTTCCGTCTGCATGATTCTGCGGAGATCAATGACGGTCATTTTGTTTTCAAATACGGCAACAACGGCTTTGCCTTCCATATGCCCGCCGGCAGCAACGGTGCGCTCAAAGGTTCTTCTCGCGGAGCCCTTTCCATGGACATCACAAATGGCATGTTCATGAACAATTCCCAGGGCAACATTATTGAGAATGCCAAGATTGACCAGCGCTATACCGGCAGCAAGTGGCAGCTTTACGAATGGAACGGCTTCAAGCTTGTGAACTCCGATCTCAGCGCAACTCGCCTTCCGTTCTACTTCAAGTCGCCCTTCTCCATGGATAACTCCACGTTTACCATTGATGCAAACGGAGTAAAGTGGCAGACCGGCCTGGCTATCCCTTCCGACGCCACTCCCGGAGAGATACTCATTACCAATAACTCCAAGCTTACCGTCAAGAACGCCAATGGCCATTGGCGCTCAAAGGGTATTACGATCGGTCATTCGGGCGTGACTTTCCGCGTGAACAACGGCTCTGTCGTTGACGCATCGTCCGACACAAACGGCGGTCTTAATGTCAACGCGGGAACCGCCATCTTTGAGGACGGCGGAACTTTCCACGGCCAGGACAACTCCGGCGCTCAGGCGGGCGCACAAGCGGGTGCGCACCTCATTTTCAAGGGTGATTCACTCTTTGACACGCTTGCTGGTGAGGAGCAGGACAACGGTCTTGGACAGTCCACCGGCGGATATGTGGTCATGGGCGGTACGCACCGCGTCAAGTACGACGACACGTATCAAAGCGGTAAAGCCATCCCTACGACCGATGCTGATCACGGCAACGAGAAGCTCATGCTCTTTACCCTTACCGACACGTCAAAGACTGAGCTCACTGCAAAGCCTCTGACGGGCGGCGATTACATCTACAAGGTAAAGAACGCTTCTGCGGACGGCAAAAAGCACGTTTGGATGCCGTTTACCAAGGTTTCCGTAACACTCAACAATAATAACGCCACCTTTGCCGACGGTACGCGTGCCGACAAGAACACCGTGGTTATGCGCGGCAACAAGATTGACGACGCAACGCCGGAGAAGTCCGGCTATGATGCCGTTACGTCCGGCACTTTTGCGGATCCCGCCGACCCCAATGGCATAACGTTCCTTGGTTGGTTCTATAAGGATTCCAACAATACCGAGAAGCCCTTCTCGGCTGACGCGGCCATTGATGCTGATACGACGGTTTATGCCAAGTGGGACGCCCACACCATCGTCTACGATAACGGCAACGGCGTAACCTACACCCAGAACATCAAGGCCACCGAAGCAAGCGGAGCGCTCCAGAGCTACGACGACGTGGTGACCAACAAGCCTGAGTTCAAAGTTCCCGGCAAGACCTTTACCGGCTGGACCATGACGCATGAAGACGGCTCTGTCTACGACGTTGCCGGCAAGCTTTTCCAGGCAAACGATTCCGTAACCTTTGGCAGCCAGGAGAAGGTTCTCCATGCCAAAGCCAACTACACGCAGGACGAGTACACGGTGCGTTTTTCGGCAAACGGCGGTACGTTTGCGGATGCAAGCGTTTTTAAGCAGCGCCCCGAGCTCTTTGATGTCTCCACCGACGAGCTGGGCGGCGAAGTCGCCACCGTCAAGCAGAAGGCTTTGTACGACCAGAAGCTTTCCGCACTTCTCGACAAGACCATCCGCGAGCAGCTCTCTCCCGATGGCATCGCAACGCGCATGGGCTTTATCCCCGGCGATCGTCTGATGTGGTATGACACGCTGCTTTTCAATACCGGCGGATACAACTTCAAGGATCATACGAGCTGGTTCTGGACCACACCTGGCGCCGATCCGGCAATTCAGAAAGACATGACGTTCTACCTCAAGTGGACCGAGGACCCAACGGTTCAGAAGGTTGAAGCAACGCTTGATCTTCCTTCCGATCTCTACGGTCCAAGCCAGGCGGATTCGCCCAATCCCTTTATGGTGGACGCCGATGGTTACAAGACCTTCTCGCTGACCGGCCTTATCAACATGAAGTCCGTCCAGGAGAAGATGCAGGAGATTGAGAACCTGTATCCAAACGATGCGGCACACCCCGAGAACATCAAGCTTTCCGGCACACAGTGCACCTTTAAGGCGGAGCTGACGCTTCCTGACGGCGTGACGGTTCCCGAGAACGCGGCTGCAAGCGTTGAGGGCCTTGGCGACAAGTTCGAGGTCAAAGAGACCAAGGTCGAGGGACAGAAAGTAACCGTGACCTTTGCGCTCAAGGGTGGCGACATTCACAACTACGCCGAGCTCAAGGCAGCCGTTGACTCCATGGGCGATGCCAATGGTGACGTCAAGGCAACCGTTGACGGGTTCAAGCTTGACCCCGATAAGGTTTCCAACGGCGATGAGCTTACGGCAGTAGGCAAGGTATCGGGCACCTTTACGTCCTTTGCCCAGAATCCCGCCGGTACCACGAAGTTCTTTAACTTTACGTGGAACGGCAAGCAGCGCGACGAGGGTCGCAGTATTCTCTCCACCGATCAGGCCGCCATCGAGCAGACCATTGTTGCCAGAAAGGCCGAGCATAAGGAAGTTAAGACCGATATGCTCATCAACGGCGATACCACCTCTGATCATGTGTATGAGGCCAAGAAGGGCGACACGCTGAAGTTTACCGCCCAGCTTGACGCAACGCCGATTCAGGATCAGATGAAGGCCATTGAGCAGAAGTACAACATTGATCCAAGTCGCTATGACCAGATCAGCATTCACGACCTTGGACCTGAGTGCACCTTCACCACAACCTTTACCGTTCCCGATGCGATGGCCGGCTACCTGACCGACAACGTTGCCGATTACAAGCTGACGGGCACGAATGCCTTCGACGTTACGAGCGCAGTGCTTTCCAACGGCGGCAAGACGGTCACGCTGACCATGACGCTTAAGAGCGGATACACCAACTACGCTGAGCTCCGCAAGGCAATCATCGATGAGACGCAGCCTAAGCTTGAGCTGGAACTTCCGGCGTATAAGGTTCCCGAGAGTGCCGTAACCGACACCAACTACTCGGTTTCCGGTACGGTTTCGGGTACGTTCCTAGCTCACGTGAATCTTGGTAACCACCGGAAGGACTTTGCCTTCACGTGGTCGGGCGTTCAGGATCCTGCCGGTAAGGACTCCATCCTTGCAGATGGCGATGAGACCATCCAGACAACCTATAAGGTAGCCGCGGATCCAACGACGCCTGAAAATCCGACCAACCCCGATCAGCCCAAGCCCAACAAGCCGAGCAAGCCCGGAAAGAAGCCTTCCAAGGGCAAGAAGTCCGCGGTTCCGTACATGGGTGACGCGGCGGCAATCGGCGGTATTGCAGCGCTTGCAGCGAGCGGCCTTGCAGCTCTTTCGACGGCATTTGCAGTGAAGCGTCGTCGTCATAACGATTAAGCGAGAAGTTCTTCTCGTTGTGGTTGACTTTGTGCGTGTTGCGCGGTATAGTTCTTTCTCGCGCAACACGCGCTTCATAGTGCGGGGTGGAGCAGTCTGGTAGCTCGTCGGGCTCATAACCCGAAGGTCGTTGGTTCAAATCCAGCCCCCGCGACCAAAACATGTATGTCCCCTGCCCGCGAAAGCGGGTGGGGGATTTTTCTTCCCAGCACAGCATCGGCCTTGCACTAACAACTTACGTTCGTTAGAGCCGCAAGCGGATGATTGGCATAACGACTTTCTTTACACAGTAATTGTTATTAGGATTTTGACAAAACTGCTAACGACACGTTTCTGTTCTTAGCGTTGCAAGACCAACTGTAATAACACTTTAAGTTTGTAAAAAGTTATTAAATGTTATAATGTGCATATAACGGTAGTAAAGTGTCGTTAGGAGCACTCAATGCGTTGGATTGACAACGGACAGGGATTCCTTCGGGAGAACCTTTCGGGTGAAGCGGAGTATCAGTCATTCGTACCCGCTCCCTTGGACAGTGTCGTTCCAATCGAGCTTTCCGAAGAGGCTATCAGGCTGCTTGGCGCCTGCTCAAGGAAACTTGGTGAGCTCGAAGGCATGCTCCGGTTTGTGCCGAACGCTCAGATGTACCTTACAATGTACGTTCGCAAGGAGGCTCTGCTTTCGGCACAAATCGAAGGGACACAATGTACCTTCGACGATATCCTCAATCCTGAGAATGCTGACCTCGTGCAGCGCGACATCGCAGATGTAATCAACTACATTAAGGCGACGGAATATGCTGTAAATCGTATGGATGAGTTGCCTCTCTGCATGAGACTGCTCAGGGAAGTCCATTCCATCCTTCTATCGGGAGCGCGGGGCTCCGACAAGCAGCCCGGCGAGGTCAGATCGACCCAGAATTGGATTGGCCCCGGCGGTGCAATGCTGAAGAGCGCAACGTACATTCCCCCGAACGTCGACGACATGAACGAAGCCCTGCGAGACCTGGAGAGGTTCATCAATGAAGTGGGAGATGTCGATCCAATCGTCAAAGCCTCGCTTGTGCACTATCAGTTCGAGACGATCCACCCCTTCCTTGACGGCAACGGACGTCTTGGTCGCCTGCTCATTACGTTGTCTTTGATGAATGATCATGCTCTCAGCGCCGCGGTATTCTATCCCTCGTACCAGCTGAAACTTCGTCGTACGGAGTATTACGAGCATCTGATGGACGTGAGGGAGAATGGCGCATATGCGAAATGGGTTGGATTCTTCTGTGACTGTTTGCTGGCAAGTGCGGAGGACGCTGTAGGGTCTCTCGAGCGACTCGTAAGCTTGCACAATAACTATACGGCTTTAATCAATGACTCTTTTGACCGATCATCCGTAAACGGACAGCGATTGCTCGAGCTGCTTGAGGGCAATCCCATCGTCGATGTTGCTTTCGTTGCAGAAAAACTCGATATAGCGAGAACAACGGCGAGTAACTTGGTAAAAGATTTTGTTGAGCTGGGGATTCTTGTTCAGCGCGAAAAGGAGAAACAGCGCTACAGAACATTCCTCTACGAAGATTACCTGGCTATTCTGAGGCAAGGAAGCGATCCGCTATAGGAAAGCCAAATCCTGCGGGAACTGGCACGAGGCAAGCAGCCGAGCGAGTCAGGCATAAAGCGAGCAACATTATTCGCGAAGGCGACAAGCTTCTCGTTCTGGATTTCGAAAATGTAAATCTCGTTAGCTCGTCGTACGCGGATGAATTAATCGGTAAACTTGTAGCTGAAATTGGCTTCTCAGTATTCAACAGCTACTGTCAGTTAAGGAATCTTTCGAGCCTGAATCAGCAGGTCGTTGATCGTTCAGTTCAGCAGCGAATGGCGCAAGAGTATTACAATGAGCCGCTCATGGAAGACGAAAACGATTAATACGCACAAACGAGGAGGTGAGTAGATGGTAAGAGCAGAAGACATGCACTTGAAGATTCCGGCGTTGGTGTACGTCACTAGTGGTTAGCTAAGCTCTATATTGCGGATAAGGATGTTTCAGCTTCACTTGAGCGCTCTCGGTTGTGAACCGCTAGTCAACGGTGCACTAGCTGACATAGTAGGTCACCGTTGCCTAGAAGCCCGACATCCCGAGTTCAGCGTGCTTGCCGGGGTCAATTTGCGTGTACTATGGTCAGGGTTAGCACCTTGCCTTGGTCACGATTCCAAGCAATTTTACCCGCTTGGCTTTGGCAAGCTCAATCATGTACTTACTCAAGAGAAGCACCCCAGGCTTCGTTGCACGTCAAGCGAAGGTTATGTGTTTAATCACCATAAAATGGATGTTAACTTACCACTAGTCCTTTCTGAACTCTGCACCACAGGTGGTGCAGCGATTATTGAATACAGTGAGTTTTCCGCAATTAGGGCAACGCGTACCTCTGCCGCCCTTCCCATTATTGCTGGGGAGAATCATTTCGTAGCCGCACCTACTACATTTCCTGCCAGTTGGAGTCTTGAAGAAGGTCATTTCACCGCACTCTGGGCACATTTTACCAGCCATTTTTCCTCCTTATCGGGAACTTATATACATATATATATACGTATATATAATTTCTGTCAACTATGTAAAAACATGATAATGGGGAGTTTCGGCATCGATACGAGTGTTCGGCTGCGTACACCTGTGGGCTGTTTCCGACAGCAGTTCCGACTTACGCAAGGTTTCCGCAATGCTGAGCGGTACATCTTTCCCTGACCTCTCCTCGAAGACCAGCAGGTCGTCTATACTGTACACGCGGTTGCTCTCCTCCCCCAGCAGACGGCTTCGAAGAGCTCATAGAGCCTTACCATGTCCTCGACCTCGTAGGCCTCTCTCGTGACTCTACTACGTGGTCGGTGGGCTATGGAGCTGAGTAGAGGGTTCATTTTCTACCTGCGTTTGAGACTCCCTGCCGTGTAGTCAAGCCCCAGTTTCTCTCCGCTCACGAGCCATGTGGGAGTGTCCTCTATCGAGTAGACCCAGTTGTGCTGTGCAGCTTTCGTTGAGTTGGGCTCGATGGTGACGCCTATCCATTCGGGTAGCGTCCTGGATTCGACTCCACTCTTGGAAGTGGAACGGGTGAGTGCAGCGCAGGAGTGAATGTCGGCGATCTAGGAGTAGCTGTCCTCCGGGCAATCTCCGCTTCGGCCTTTCGCAGGTACTCGTGCTACATAGTCCTGGGTCTGACACCGCGCTCTTCCGCTTACCTCCTCTTGGGAGTATTAAAGTCCGAAAGGTTGTGTTGTTCTGTAAGCTCCTGCGGCAGGTGGTTGAGCTCTCTGGGGTATGAACCCTGCAGGCATCTGCCAGTTTCGAGATCGGTATTGTTTACAATTACGTGCACGTGGGGAACATAGCTGGCATCACCGTCTAGGATTGAGTATACATCCTTCGAAAGAAGGACTTGCTCAGGCTTGTTGTTCATTCCAGGATACCTTACTAATCTGTTAAGTGTTCATATCTTCAAAGACAAAGCTGGTAAATGAGGCATTTTTAACCAAGTCCCATGTGGATGGTTGCCAATGCCCCTAGAACAGTGCCTACAACGCCTGTGATGATGGGGATGATAATGTTCCATGCAACCTTAGAGGTCCAGGACTCCTTCTTGACGATTTGTACAGGCAATCCAAGGTTTTCGTTGATGGTTGCATTACCCTGTGCTGCCTTCGAGAGTCCGATTTTGATGCCAAGCTTATCAAGTTTCCCATGTTGATCTTCGAGCATCATCAACGCCCTAATGATGCGGTTGTTTACTTCGGCAAGAATCTTGCCATAGGTGGAGGATGGAATAAGCTGTTGAATGCTAACGCATCGGATTCCGCCTGACTTCTTTAGAACCTCGCCAGCAAGAAATGACAAATCTCGGTATCCGCCTGGTTCAGTATCAGCGAATTTCTGCACCGAAAGAATGTCTTCTCTTATAGCAACGTTAGCCACCTCATCCAGTGTGTCACTGCTCAAGCATCCAATGGGAAGAGGAGCATTATTGACTTGTAAGGCAAGATTGAATCCAGAATAGACAATGTTAAAGCTCTTTGTCTCTCGATATTCCGGTATCTCACTGGAATCCAAGTACCCTGTGAGTTCGTTCTCTGCCCACTTCTCGAGTTCCTTGTTGTACACATCATGTGCAAGCACCTGAAGTCTCTTGAGAGACTTATCGATAGGAACATCGCCGTTAACTGCATCGATGATGATTTGGCTCTTAGGCATCCGTCTCCTATTCCAGCGATGTCAATGAATATACTTAAGTATATAGCCACTTCACAAGTGGAGAACCCTGAATCTTCGTGAAGTTAATTAGCTAACATCACTAGCGATTTATCAGATCAGTTTTGCTAAGGAGTGTCTTATCGACGCACATTTGTCAGTTTAATATACGCGCGTTCAAGCCCTAAGGTAGGTAAGAGGGGGCTCTATAGCGCAGTTCGTCTATACGGCTTGGGGTCTTTTACGTATAAGCACAAGTTTTAGAACGAGCGTAGTGCTTGGCAATGCTCAAAAAATGACGTGAATGACTTCTCGACTGCCTTACGAAACAAACTGAATGAGTGAGAGGGGAAATAAACAATCATTCAGCCCTTATTGCTGCACGTAATTTTTGCAGTTGTGCCTGAAGATTATACAAATTGTTTTGCATGAGGTTGATATTAGCTTTTTTAAGGTGCTAATACCAACCTTGCTTGCATCTGTCGCAAAAATTGAAAAGTATCAATGTGGTTGATCCTAAAATGATTACATACATCAACCAGAGACACTTTCTTTTGAGTTGTCGCTTTAGATGTTTCCATTGTTACTAGACATGAACTGTGGACGCTTGCATATGCGACAAGCCAAGGGTCGGCAACAGAGTTTCTCAAGAATTCATCTTTGGCATTTTGCTTTTTATTAGGGAGACCCATAACGTAATTGGAGACTTCTAAATACTTACTGAACACAGTTTGATCAGCGGTGCAGTCGACAAACTTGGTCTTACCAACCTGCTGTTTAATCCACCGAGAGAGTTCGTCACCGCTATTTGCGATTTCATCGTACACTTTCATGATACTCTGAACGCTATTGCCTCCCAGTTCCTTCTCTAGCAGATCCCAGTAGCCTGGAACGATGTCAAAAGGGTAGAAGCGATTTTTTGGTTCGATGAAGACGTTTGTATCAAGTAGAAATGTCGAGTGGAATTGCACTACAGAAGCATCCCCTCTCGCTTGTAGAATTCCTCGAAGCTGCCCGCCTTCATGTCAGTTAGACTGTAGGCATCCTTATACATCAGCTTTTCGGATTTGATGCCTTCAAATATGGAATCGACAAACAATTTTCCTAAATTACTCTTCTTGAGTTTGTAATAGCCTGGACCAGTTTCTGCGCTTGGCTTAGATGCGGACGTAGGGGCTGCCTTAAGCCTTGCCTTGTACTCTCCGTAGATGCGGAAGTAATCATCTTTACTAATGCGATTTAGCTCGTATGCACGCCGCAGGCACACTATCTCACTTGCCTTAGTGGCGTGTTTGATCTCGTCTATTGCCTGCTCACCGGACATTTGGTCGAAAATCTCATACACAAGATATTCTGGCACAAGAACCTGGGCGGCCACAGAGTCACATAGGTTCTCTTTTTCTGATGCCTCATACACCATGTCATCAACTCCACTCTCATTGAAAAGCAGATGAGCAAACTCATGGAGTAAGGTAAACAGTTGTGCGGACTTAGAGTCTCTAGTGTTGATAAAGATAATGGGCGCGCGGCTATTTGCTAGGACGAAACCACGGAATTCGTCGACGTTATAAGGTCTGCTGTTATGGTGATAGTAACTACCAGCACAGGTATAGACACCCTGAGCCTCAATCGCACTGCGTAAGAAGCGTACCGCTACATCAGGTCCCATGCGACATGCCCATCCGCTTTGCAAGTTGAGTATACCTTTTACAGTGTCGGCAACTTTAGAGACATCTCTTTCACCCGCATAGGAGCCTATGAAATCGATCTGGTCGACTTCTAGATCACTGAGGAAGAAGTCAAGCCAATCCTGTCGCGTTTGCATCAGATTGATGGTTTCGTAGAGCTCGGGACTGGGATATTCAGCACTTCCATTGTATGTAGTTCTGAAATCGGGAATCTGGAGCGTCATTTTAGGAGTGGTCATACCATAAAAATACGCTAGCGGTACATGGGTCTTGTCCGCAATTTTCTGCAATTGTTTTATTGTCGGTACTTTTTCGCCTGTCAGCCACTTTTCTGCATACTTGCTTATGCTGACAAAATCCTCAATGGTCTTTCCTGCACGATTTATTGCCCAAGAAATTATTTCGGAATTGGGGGTCATACCCATGTTATGATACCTCCTCCCACTCTCTAAACGAAACAGGTGACATATATTCTACAGCTAAATCATGTAAGGTTTTGCGAAGCCTTTCTTATATGAGAGAAGCATTGTCAAGTGGCATGATATAACAGGTCTTGAGTTTTTCTCCGAGCGACGTTCGTGCCCCCGCATGCCGATCGTGTGCAGGCGTGCCTGGACGACCTCATTGCATTTGCCGCGCGCGAAGACGTCCCACCGGTAGTGAAGGCTACTATATTCCACGCACAGTTCGAGACTGTCCATCCCTTTACAGACGGAAATGGGCGTACAGGCCGTACCTTGTTGCACCGAATGCTTGCTGCTGACGAGGTATTGCTGCATACGATGTTGCCGGTGTCCGCCGGGCTTCTGCACAATGTTGAGCGCTACATGGACGCGCTTAACGCCTATCACGATGGAGCGTTTGAGCCGATGATCGAATGTCTTACGGATGCACTTGAGCTCGCCGTTGTCATCGGGTCGCGCATCGCCTCGGATGTGGACGACATTCTCGCTAGATGGGCGTCAGCAAATACGGACCGAACGGGCTCTGCATCACACCGACTTCCCGCGCTTCTCGTTGAACAGCCGGTGGTCGATGTCGCTTATGTTGCGTCACATCTCGGCATTACTGATCGAGCGGCCCGCAATCTGATTGATGCAGCTTGCGAGCGGAATATCCTTGCAAAGATGGGCAACGCGAAGCGGGGAGCATTCTACCAGGCAACTGATTTGATTGCGGTTCTTGAGGAGGCTTCGAGTCTGGAGGGTATCCGAAGGATTGCCGTGCGATAGCACAAAGCGGAGTGTTTTCGCTAGTCTGCTCTAAGAGAAGAGTCTTTGGACAACTACGCTTAATCGCCAAGATGAAGGAGCGCGCTGACATTCAGCTTTTAGCCAAGGTGGTCACCTCAAGCGATGTGCCGTTCACCATACGCGGTCTTATCTGATGTTGGGATGTACGCAAGGGATTCGTGATAACCGGGTGTTGCAGGTCAATCGGCATGGGAAAGTGAGGTTAAGAATGGAGAGTACTGTGCTTGACAGGGCAATCGGGTTCGCTACGCATGCTCATTCGGGGCAAGCGCTTCAACATTGACGTGGCTCCTCTCGCTTTCGGCGAGAACCCCATTGGTATACAGGACAAAATGGCTTCTTCTGACATCCTGTGCGCCGCTGAATGCCTTGGTGCAAAGGTAATGATCCCGCTGCACTGGGATGCATGGACCAATACTAAAGGAATATCTCATGAAGATTGTTGATTGTATGCGAGTTACATTCCGTTTGATTTTGAAGCTGTGATTCTAGTGAGCAACTAGATACCTCTCAAAAGATACTGACGGGCAATTGTATTTGACATTTCCATTAAAATGTCACGAGGACATGTTGCACTCTATGAATATAGGAGAACCTATGAGTAAGAAACTGTTTACCCGTCGCTCTTTTACCGGATTGGCAGCAGTAACTACGATGAGCTTTTTTACCGGCTGTGACAAAGTAATGAAGCAGGTTCTTAATGGGCCGGACCAAGATGACAACCAAGGAAGCAGCCAGACTCAAGGTAAAAATCAAGAGGATGAAAAAGAAAGAGTTCTTGCCGCTTGGAATGCAACACCGTTTGTAGAAAAGCCGGATAATCCAACACTGGACGGAGACATCAACAAAATTATCGTTGGTGTATGGCAAGTTGATATGGCTATCGGAGCCGGTGACAAAGCTGGTAAAACCTACGATCATGCAGGTATGCTTAACCAGGCATACCATGACGGCACCGTCCCTCACTACATTTTTAAGAGCGACGGTACCCATGAGCTGCACCATTTCGACGGTAAAGTAGATCATGGCAAATGGACTTCCAAAGGCGATTCAGCCATTTCTTGTGTCTATGAGGAAGACGGAACAACGGATGAGTGGATCTACGACAGGGAAGCGCAACGACTCAAGTTTGAAGGTAAATCCGCCATTTCAAGTTATCAAAAACTGAGCGACAACCCCAAAGATACCTCTCAAATTGCCTATATTGACGGCAATGTTGTCAATTTTGCTGCAACGATACCAGGCGTATGGGAGCTCGTAAGTCTCCATCGTATTAATTCGGATGAACCTGATTTAAGCACAGAGGACGTCAAATCTAATATTAAGAAGATCGGAACAAGCTATTTCTTCTCGGTACATAAAAACGGTTTCTGTGCTCTTTTCTATCCAAGCGGAAGAGTCTTGCCGGGAAGAATTGAGGCGGAGAGTTCTTCTGACGATAAGCAAACCTATCCGATGCTTGTTGCGGCGTCGGATCAATTTGAAAACGTTGAGGAGGCTTCGCTTCAGGCGCATCCAAAGCGTCCGACAACTGTTTACGTTAAGTTGAAAGAGGTAGAGCTGCTCTTTCAGCATCTGAATCATCGCGAAGATGACTTTGGCGATATTGCTTATGCTCCAAAAGCATCGTTCCCATGGCACCTCGATAAGCTCGGCAATCCAACGTCTGAATCGAGTGGCGATAATTCCTAGAATCGGCTGAAGCCAACCAAAAGGCCTTGCATTTGCCTTTCATCTAGTGTCTAATATTCATGTAAATAGTAATAGTTACTATTTATGAAGCGAGAGAAGAATGAAACGAGCAAGAAAGCACCAAAAGCAAATAAGAAAGTGCCGAACGGTACAGAAAGGAAAAGACAGTCGTTATGAGGTACAGCAAGCAGCGAGAAGCAATCCGATCATATATGGAAGGTCGTCACGATCATCCGGCTGCTGACAGTGTACATGTAGCGGTTCGAGAAGAGCTTCCACATATCAGTTTGGGCACGGTTTACCGTAATCTCATGCAGCTTGTTGATGCCGGAGAATTGCAGGTGGTTAATACGGGGGATAGTGTTTCTCGGTTTGATCCTATAACGCGCGAACACGCACACTTTCAGTGCAGAGAATGCGGCAAAGTTATGGATGTTAAGGGTCCGAGTCTTGCTGATCTAACGGCACTTGCAAAAAATTCGTGCGGCAAGATTGACTCATATGCGCTTTGCTTTACCGGTGTCTGTGATGACTGTCTTGCCCGTCGTTCTGAATCTCGCGTAAGTAGTAAGTAACCTTTGAAAGGAGCATGTATGATTAACGAGAAGCTCAACCAGCTTTTGTCCGATTACGCAGTAGAGGCACACAAAACTCATAATTTCCATTGGTACGTGAAGGGGCCAACGTTTTTCCAAGTACACACGCTTCTCGATAGCGTGTATGGCGCTATGTATGACCAGATCGATGAGGTGGCCGAGCTCATTCTTATGAACGAGGGAACACCGCTGGGTTCTATGGCGGAGTATATCAAGAATTCACACCTTGAGGAGGCTGCGGACGGCTATAAAGATCCTGCAGAGATTTTCTCGGCAATCCTTGTTGATTACGAGAAGATTCGCAACTTTGCGGCAGAGATTAAAAAGGATGCCGATGCAGAGGACAACTACCTGGTGTCTGCTGCCATGGATGAGCACATTGCAGCTCTCTCCAAGACAATCTGGATGATTAAACAGTCCCAGAAGTAATGTAGGCTGTATCGTTATTGAAGATGCCATCGGCTTGTCCGGTGGCATTTTTTGTGGAGATGAAAATGCTGACGAGTTGCTGATACCTGGACAATGATTGTTTCATTCAAAATCGTCTAATCTATACAGAAATTGATTATCTAAAAATAGACAATCAGTGATCTTTCCGTCGAACCTGTAGGTCAAAGTACGATTCAAAAATAAGTTCGAGAAGGTAGTAGAAAGGAAGTCTACTGTTTAGGTCCATACCGTCATAGGCCATAGACCTCTCTACAACGTAAAGTGGGTAATCGGCAATTTTTGAAAGCGGATTCTTTGAAAGGCCTGTTAAGCTCACTATGATTGCACCCTTTGATTTTGCAATTGCCGCTGCATCAACGGAAACCTTAGTGTCTCCGCTGATACTGACTGCAAAGAAAACATCGTTGCTGTGAGCCTGCTTTGCCGCGTGCGTCATGACATGACGCTCAAGGTATACGTGGGAGTTTTTATTCAGCAGCAGAAGCTTTCTGCACATATCTTCACAAGGCAGAGCCGACAATCCCGATGCAAGAAAGACAACATTGTCGGCGTTAGCCAGTGCATGGGAAATGGCGGAAATATGTTCCATGTGAATAAGCGCCTGGGTTTTGCGTATTTGCTCGTTAAGCGAAGTATCTTCTGCCGAATATCTTGCTGCGGCGAGGCTTGTGAGATACGAAGTTCTTAAATCGACGAAGCCGCTGAACCCGAGTTTATGGCAAAGTCTCGTGATGGTGTTGGGAGCTGTATAGAATTCGTTTGCCAGCTCCCTAACGGATATCTCGGAAATCGATTGTTCAGAAGCAATGAGGCGTCGCAGTATCGTTTCCTCAAGATCATTGAGTTTGCTAGAGTTGTCTGCCACTGCTTTATAAAAATCCATAGCTCCTCCTCAGTCGGTCCATACCATTGTATCCATGTGTCGATTTACACGCTATTGTGTATCGTGTAAATCTGAGTTTAAACCAGCTGAAAATTGCCTTGAGTCAAGATTCTTCTCGCTGTATGCAATACAACTATTGATATGTCAAAGATAGCGTGAGCTTTCAAATCTTGAGAGAGGCAGTGGTTCCGGTGAAGGAAAAACTTAATGTTGTTATTGTTGGTGGAGGTTCAACATGGTGCCCCGGTATCTTGAAATCGCTTACTAAGCATCAGGATATTTTCCCGCTCAATCGTGTCGTTATGTACGATATCGACGAGGAACGTCAAAAACCATTGGGTGAGTTCGGAAAGATCCTTTTTAAAGAAGAAGCTCCGGGAGTTTACTTTGACTACACTACCAATAAGGACATTGCTTACGAAGATGTTGACTTCGTGCTTTGCCAGATCAGAACCGGTGGCTATGCCATGCGCGACAAAGACGAAAAGATTCCTCTGCACATGGGGCTTATTGGACAAGAGACCGTCGGTGCGGGCGGAATGGCGTACGGCATTCGTTCAATGACGGACATGATTGAAATCGTGAATGATGTTCGAGCGCGCAGTCCAAAAGCATGGATCATTAACTACACCAATCCTGCAGCTCTTGTCGCTTATGGTTTAGCTAAGGCATTTCCAAATGAAAAGCGGATTCTCAATATTTGTGATCAGCCGGTCAATCTTCTCCGCTCTTACGGGAGGCTTCTTGGTCGTGATTCAAGAGAATTTGAACCGGTCTATTTTGGACTCAACCACTTTGGATGGTTTACACACCTGTATGATCGTGAAGGAAACGACCTTGTTCCGGTTATTAAAGACTATGTGAAAAAGAATGGTTTCAAGCCTGCAGACGCGGAGCAGCGCGATCAATCTTGGCTGGATACCTATGCCGTAGTGGCCGATATGCTTGAAGATTACCCGGATTATCTTCCAAATACCTATCTTCAATATTATTTCTACCCGAACTATAAGTTGGCGCACCTTGATCCAAACTATACGCGCAGTGACGAGGTCATTAATGGGCGAGAAAAGCGTGTGTTTGAAGAGTGCCGCCGCGTAATTGAAGTAGGAACGGCAAAGAACTCATCCGTCGTACAAAACGATGCCCATGGCGACATGATCATAGAGGTTTCGTCTGCAATTTACAGAAACGCTAGGCAGACGTTTATCGTAATGGTCAAAAACGACGGGATCATTAAAGACATGCCCGACGATGCGATGGTCGAGGTGGCGGCAAGCGTTGGGGTAAACGGACCTCAGCCGTATGCGGTTGGTGAAATCGGCACATTCTATCACGCCCTTATGGTCAATCAGTATTCCTACGAGCGTTTGGCAATAGAAGCCTATTTTGAGCACTCATATGAGAAGGCACTTCAGGCACTAACGCTCAACAGACTTGTTAATGACGGTAAAGAGGCTCGAAAAGTCCTTGATAAGTTGATTGAGGCCAATAAGGACTATTGGCCTGAGTTGAAGTAAGTCACATATTTACGGTTGGCTCGGTTTCGGGTGGTTATTGGAGAGGATTCGTTATGGAAAAAGCGGAGCTTTTAGGAAAGTTCCAGCGTCTTGGCAAGGTGTTGATGACGCCGGTATTGATTCTTCCTGTTGCGGGCATTCTTGTTGGTCTGGGTAATGCATTTACAAGCTCGTCTTTGCTTAAGATTGCTCCTTGGCTGGGATTGCCGGCAGTTAGTATTTTCTTCTCAATCTGCAAAGTTGCGGGAAATATTGTTATGGGCAATATCCCAATCATCTTTGCCATATGCGTGGCCTATGGATTTGCAAAGTCTGAAAAGGCAACTGCGGCGCTCTGTGGGTTTTTGGGTTATATGACCATGAATGCGGTCATGGGCACGTTTCTTACCAAAATAGGCACCATTGATCCTAAGAACTTAGTTACAGGGCAGGCATCAATTCTTGGTATTATTACCCTTGACACGGGCGTTATTGGTGGTCTGGCAGTAGGTCTTCTCGTTGCATACCTTCATAACAGGTTCTATAAAATTGAACTTCCGCCTGTCCTTTCTATCTTTAACGGGACGCGTTTCATTCCCGCAATAACGTTATTTTCCTGCAGTATTATGGGTTTGTTGATGTCCGTAGTTTTCCCTCCAATTCAGTCTGCTCTGACGGCGATGAGTGAGTTTATTCGCAGCACCGGAGTTCTCGGAAGCTTTGTTTATGGTGCCGGCGAAAGATTGCTTCTTCCCTTTGGTCTACATCACTTCGTTTACCTGCCGTTTATGTTTACTTCGCTTGGAGGAAGCCAGACTATTGACGGTAATGTCGTGACCGGTGCCGTAAATCTCTACAATGCAATCCTTAATACGCCGGGAATGCCTTTTGACATTGAAGTAAGCCGGTTTGTGATGAACGGAAAGGTTATTTTCGCAATATTTGGTCTGCCAGGAGCAGCACTGGCCTTTTATAAGACTTCTTTGCCTAAAAACAAAAAGAAAATTGCAGCGCTTATGGTAGCGATTCTGATTCCCTGTGTTTTCATGGGTATTACCGAGCCGGTGGAGTATGCATTCCTCTTTGTGGCGCCTGTTCTGTATGCGGTGCACGCAGTATTTGCGGGTCTTGCATATGCTCTGACGTATCTGCTCAATTTCAATGTTGCAGGTTCGACTGCCTTCGGCGGACCTTTCCTGTCATTTATCTTCAACGGTATCTTGGGTGCGGATAAAGGTTCAAACTGGCAGGTTATTTTGGTGCTGGGACCTCTTTATTTTCTGTCCTACTTCTTCATTTTCAAGACGCTTATCAAGAAGTTTGATTTGAAGACACCAGGTCGCTCTGTCGAGGAGGACGATTCAAGCGCGGCGACTATCTCGGAGAATTCTAAATCGCAAGAAAAGCAGGGTGCATCTTCCACTCAGTCAGATGAAATTGCAGCGAGAATCCCGGAAATCATCGAGGCTGTTGGTGGTGCTGGGAATATTAAAGACGTTGACGTATGTTTTACACGCCTTCGGATAGCGCTTACTGATACGGCAAAGGTTGATGAGGACGAGGTATTTACCAAAGCCTTAGGGGCACATGGTATTGTTCATGTGAGTGGCGGTGTGCAGGTTATTTATGGTAATAAGGCCTCTCTTTATGCGACTCAGATGCGAGAAGTGCTTGGGCTTGAATAGCGGCTTTGTGAAATAGGAAAATTATCTCAGATAAGTGAGGCAACGCTTGGCGCAAATGCAACGCAAATACTTGCGTTGCATTTTTCATTTACAACAAAAGATTTTGATTACGAGATATGTAACTTGATATCAACGTACATAAACGCGCGCGAATAAGCCAGTCTCATTTAGTTCATTAATTACGAAACAAATGGGTTTTGTTGCAGAATACTGGACTTTTATATCTTTATCATAGAGGAGGAAAAGCATGAACAATCGTGCGGAGTTGCTGTTTACCTTAGTATGCAAGCGTGCTGAGAGGGTTTCTGTTGAACAGTTTGCCCTGCAGCACGATGTTACTTCTCGCACGGTTTATAAGGATGTAGAACGTCTGAGTGCTCTTTTGCAGGCAAAAGGATATCCTCGTATAGACAATATACGAGGAATTTTAGAGTATAAGAGTCCTATTGATATTGACTTCTCAGGCTTACTTAAAAAGAACGATCTGTTCTATTTTGATCCTGAAATCAGAAGAAGATACATAGCCGAGATGATTCTTCTGAGATCCGAGAGGGTTTCGGTAGCAAGCATACAGACATTAACTGGCATTTCCAGAAATACTGTCCTGAGGGATTTGGATGAAATAAAAGAACTGCTTGCTGAAAAAGGCATTTTATTGGAATCAACACCTTTCGTAGGATATACGGTCGTTGGCGATGAGCTGACAATAAGAGCCGTCTTTGTGTCGCTTGTACAGCAAAATTGGCCGTATATATCTCTTATTGCAGATAAAGACATAAGCCTTCAGTACATCGCTAAGATACGGGAGTATATAGATGCTGTTGCCGGATTGCTATCAGTGGAATTTTCTGAAGAGGCGCAGAAAAGACTGATTGCATATCTTATGGTGTCAGCAATCCGATTTAATGCCGGAAAACGTATAGACATCTCTTCCAAAAAGCTGAATGTCGGACGTGAGTCTGTCAGTCGTGAATATAGAGCCGTGTGTGATCGCATTGATCTGCTCGAAATTCTTTATAACTGCAGCAACATACCGGAAGAAGAGATTCGTTTTCTTGCGGCTAAGATGCAAGAGTCAACCGTTATTGGATACAAAGAGCTGTTGTCCGAAAACTGGATAAAAATCAATGTCTTGGTAAGTCGGTTCATATGTGAAATGGACAAACGTATTGCCTATGCAAGGTTTGAAGATGACGAGAAGCTCTTCGAGAGCATAGTCAATCACTTGCGACCTGCATATTGGAGAGCCGTCAGCGGAGAACTGATTCAAAATCCGCTTGCAGAATATGTCATGGAAGAATATCAGGAGCTCTACGAAGCAACTGCTCAAGCGATTAAGCTCCTAGAAGAGGGTTTGTCGGTTTCGTTTGCAGATGATGAGATTACTTTCATTACCCTGCTTTTTGCTGCATCGTTGGAAAGAGCCAAAAAATATATCGCCTTGAAGCCGCGTGTCATTGTTGTATGCCATGCAGGTATATCGACTTCGGAAATAGTTTCCGCTCGACTTGAGTCCCTCTTTGAGGTGCAGGTTGTCGCAGCTTTTGGCGCAACCGAAGCGCAAAAATGGTTGAAAGAGAATCAGGTCGATTTTATTGTAAGCACGTTTCCCTTTACGTACGAATCGATCAGGGTTATCGAGGTCACGCCACAATTTGATGCGGTGGATCAAAAGACAGTTGCCAACTATATAAAGCACCATAAAAGGACGATCTCCCCTGATGAAATCATAAGCGTCATTAAGAATCACATCGCGATAAGTGCAACAGAAGAGCACGACATTAAAGCGGATCTTGGAGAGTTTCTCGGTTTTGCCCCTACAAAAACATTGAAAGAAAGGTATAGCCCAATGCTGGAAGAAGTTCTTACCGAAGATCTTGTAGAAACCCACTACAAAGCTGTTGACCGTGACGATGCAGTGAGGGAGGCAGGAAGACTGCTCGTTAAAAAGGGAGTGGCAAAAGAAGAATACATAGAAGCAATGATTGAAAACGTAAAGGTGAACGGGACATATATCGTTATTGCTCCCGGTATTGCCATGCCCCATGCGCGACCTGAGAAAGGAGCACAGGGAATCGGTTTTGCCCTTGTATCACTGGCAGATCCGGTTGTTTTTGGTCACCCGAAAAATGATCCTGTGCAACTGGTGATAGCCCTTTGTGCCATTGACCATCAGACCCATTTAAATGCTCTTTCCAATTTGGCAGAACTTTTGAGTGATCCGGTGAATGTGGAGAAGATACTGCAGGCAGATACGCCGGCAGAGGTACTTGAAGTGACGAATAGAAAGTAGGAAGAAATGATCAACATTGTAACGGTGTGTGGTGCGGGAGTTGGAAGCAGCATGATGCTTCGATTGTTTGCCCAACAGATTCTGGACGCTGAAGACATTGAAGCAACCGTGGATGCTTCAGACATAGGATCGGTTGATCCGTCTGCATATGACCTGATTATTACTACTTCAGATTTTGCAGACGCATTGCGCGATGCTTCAACGCCGATTATTCGTATCGACAACATGATGGATAAGGCTTTTCTCAAAGAACAGCTTTTACAGACGATCCCTGAGATTGGGAGGTAGCAAGATGGAGATTTTTCTCTATATCGTCAATCATTACCTGAGTCAGTCCGTTTTCATTATTGGTTTGGTTGTCGTGATCGGTATGATTGCGATGAAACGGCAGTGGAACCAGATTCTTCCCTCTGCCATTAAAGCCATGATCGGCTTTACGATGGTAAATGTGGGAGGTCAGACCCTTGGAACGGCGCTGCTTCCGCTGGCAACAATGATTGGTAAGGCATTTGGTAACGGTGCATCTGCTGCAACGGATATTGGCGCGGCAAGTGCTGAATACATGACAGATTTGGGAACAGAGCTTGCGTTAATCTTTGCGTTTGGCTTCTTGATCAACCTTTTGCTCGCAAGGTTTACGAAGTTTAAGTTTGTACATCTTTCTGCGCATGTTGCCTTTTTCTTTGCGGGTTTGATTGCGGCACTTCTGAAGTACAATACGGCTCTTTCGTTCTGGGGCATTGTTGGTGTTGGCTCCATTCTTCTTGGCTGCTACATGACCTTCTCGTGCGCATATGTAAATCATTGCATAAAGGGTGTTAAAGGTGGAGAAGAGATCACTTTGGCTCACTCCAGCTCTATTGGTCTTTTGGTTGCAACGTATCTGGCTAAGGTATTTGGAAACAAAGAGCACGATCTTGAAGAGATTAAGATTCCAAAGAAATTTGCCTTTCTGCGTGAGATGACGATTGCGCTCACCCTTGTGATGACGCTTCTGTTTCTTTGTGTGAGCGTGGTTGCAGGTCCCGATTGGGTTATGAGTACCATTTCGGGTGGTCAAGACCTTCTCGTCTACTCCGTTTTACAGGGTATAAGTTTTGGTATGTGGATTACCGTTATAATTACGGGTGTTCGCATGATGCTTGCAGAGATTATTCCTGCGTTTCACGGAATTGCTGACAAGATCATTCCTGGTGCGAAGCCCGGCCTTGACGTGCCGCTTCTTTTCCCAAGTTATCCGACTTGCGTGATTGTTGGATTTTTGTGCAGTTTGCTTTCCGGGTTAATTGGCATGGTGATTCTGGCTGCAGTTGGATATCCCGTTATTGTATTTCCCGCTTTGATTCCAACATTCTTTACGGGAGCTGCGACTGCGATATTTGGAGATGCTCATGGCGGAGCGAGAGGTGCAGTGATTGGTTCTTTGGTCAATGGTTTCATTCTTATTTTTGGCCAAGCGTTGCTTCTTCCCTTTGTGGGCTCGTATGAACCGATTATGAGAATCCTCTCTGAAACCGACTATTGCGTGTATGGTCCGCTTTTGGGATTCATACTTCATACGCTGCCGTTCTAAGGACGCGAGCATGTCTTTGGAGATGTCCGCAATCCCACCTCTTGCACTGCCGTCTCTCCCAAGGAGATTGGCGCTCTATTTGACACTGGGTTATCCCAATTGGGAGACATTTTATCGCGTGCTCAGGCTCATTGAAGAGGCTGGGGTGGGGTGCGTGGAGATAGGACTACCGGTGAGCGATCCGTTCATGGACGGAGAGGTAATTCGCAAAAGTCACCTGTCGGTAGAATCCGGACTGACGGCAAAGAAGGCGCACGAAGAGCTTTCAAAAATACGAAAGGTCTTTTCGTCCCGTATCGTACTGATGACGTATGAGGAGGGATTAAAGAAATACGAGATACAGAAGCTGCCACGCTGGATATACGATGCATTGCTCTGTGTGGACGGTGTGCAGCGAAGAGAGGACTATGCGGGTCTCGTACACATCTTTTCTCGGTCTCTTTCGGGTGAAGAAATCCGGCAAGCCGTTGAAGAATGCGATTTGTTTGCCTATGTGGTGTCGGGTGAGGGGAAGACTGGCGGTACTATTTCCGGACACAGCGGCTATGTTGAGACGATAGCAAAGATTCGTGCATATTCTGCCATTCCTGCGTATGTGGGCTTTGGGATCAAAAGTGCACAAGATGTTGCTGAAGTGCTTGGAAACGGAGCCGACGGAGCAATCATTGGCTCTGAGCTTATCCGGAAGATCAACTTGGGAGATCTGAGACTGGTAGAGCAGTACCTAAAGTCTCTCTGCCAGAAGGTCTAAGCGAGAAGTGCGTTGTTGAAGGAATGTAGATTCAAGTGTGTATCTGTACGTTTAATTTGTAATGTAAGTAATTGGGAAAATCCGGGATATATATCCCGGATTTTCCCATGTTCAAGGTTTTAATCTGTTGAGTGCGAGCAACGCAAATGCAACGCAAACGTTTGTGTTGCATTTGCGTTGCAAAGAAAATCAAAGAAATAGAATTTCTGAATCCATAAGACGCCGATGTTTCCAACATCGGTGTCTTACTTCTCCTCTAAATCAAGAAATTCTCATTATACTGAGTAAATTTACTCAGTATATTGAGAGAAATTACTCGGCACTGCAAGAAGTAGGAGAGTTTGATGTTCGAGCGAAGCTATGTAGATACAATCGTTAAACGAATTGCAGAAGAGAATAATCCGTTGATGCAGGTTGTTGTGGGTCCTCGTCAAACCGGAAAGAGCACCATGCTTGGACAAGCACTCGCCAAGCTGGATATGGAGCAGTTCTTTGTAAGTGCAGATGACGCTATTGTTCCAACTGAAGAGTGGCTTCAGGTTGAGTGGCAACAAGCGCGCAACGCGACTCTTTCTGGATCTCGGATGGTAGTATTAGCAGTTGATGAGATACAAAAAGTTCCGCATTGGTCAGCTGTGGTAAAGGCACTTTATGATGCCGACCGACGCAACAATATGCCCGTTCGTATTATCCTCAGCGGATTATCTTCGCTGCTATTGCACAAAGGCCTAGAGGACTCGCTGATGGGGCGCTTTGAGATGATTTACTCTCCCCATTGGAGCTATGCGGAATGTTCGCAGGCGTTTGGATTCTCCCTTGACGATTATCTGTATTACGGTGGTTATCCGGGGGCAGCTCGGTTTGCGGGCGATGACATACGTTGGGCTTCCTATGTGCGCGACGCAATTGTTGAGCCCACCATTTCGCAGGATGTTCTTGCGTTGGAAGATATCCGTAAACCCGCTCTTATGCGCTCTCTTTTTAGACTCGGTTCGACATACTCTGCGCAGGAACTCTCCTTTAACAAAATGCTTGGACAGCTTCAGGATGCCGGAAATACCGTAACAATTGCTCATTACCTAGATCTCCTAGGTAAGTCAGGAATACTCTGCGGTATTCAAAAATATGACAAAAAGGCAATTACGCGCAAAAAGAGCTCCCCACGTCTCATGGTATTTGATACTTCGCTTATGACCGCTGTATCCGGAATTGCAAAAGAACGCTATCTCAACGAGCCGGATTTACGTGGACGTCTCATTGAATCAGCTGTTGGCGCAAGGCTTCTTGCGCGCTCGGCCGAGGAGGGCTTTGATGTGTTTTGGTGGCGAGAAGGATCAAAAGAGGTTGATTTTGTCATCTCGAAAGGTATGTCAGCTCTCTGTGCAATAGAGGTCAAAAGCGGGAACAAAAAAGAGCAAAGCGGTATGGCAACTTTTCTTTCTCTGCATCCAAATGCTAAGCGCCTTGTTGTTGGTGGTATTGCCGCCGGAGCTTGTGAAATCGAGAAGTTCCTGAAAGACGAAGTGCCGTTGTTTTATTAAGAGGAAGAGGAGACTTGGGGTGCAAGTTTGGCTTAAGAGTTCCAAGCTCCAAACCACGCATCTTAGTAATAGTAAGCGTGGTTTGCAAAATCCCTATTTTGACCTAAAAACGGTTTGCAAAATCCGCATTAGCATGTTTGCCAGCTGTTTCTTTAGGTCAGAGTTTTGCACTCTGAAACGTGTATTGAAGTAGTGGAATCTCATGCTTTGCCGATTACGTTGTGTTATTGTCGTTATCAGCTGAAGAATTTAGGAAAGATGTAAGCGAGCTTTACCGGCAAGGCTTTATCGTGATACTTTGTCGGAAGCTAAAGATAGAGACGTAACCTTTTAAATCTAGATGCTGTAGAGAAAGGTGCTGTTATATGGCAAGCGACAAGAAGAAAGAATTGATTGTGCGTAGCTCTGCAGCAGAGTACTTGACGTTTGTTGCTTCCACCGGAAACAGCGATGACAGTTTTGAAATGCGATATGAGGACGAGAATATCTGGCTCACTCAAAAGATGATGGCAGAGCTTTATGGCGTTAATGTTCGGACAATTAATGAACATATCAAGAAGATTTACAATGACGGTGAACTTGTGGAAAATTCAACTATCCGGAAATTCCGGATAGTTCAAAATGAGGGTTCTCGGCAGGTTAATCGCGAGGTTATACACTACAACCTACAGCTGATCATTGCCGTAGGTTTTAAGGTAAACAATCAGCGTGCAGTACAGTTTCGTAAATGGGCTGGACAGATTGTCAAAGACCACACTATTCAGGGCTGGACGATGGATGTTGACCGTCTGAAAAAAGGCCATATGTTTACCGATGAGTATTTTGAGCGACAGCTACAGCAGATTCGAGAGATTCGTCTATCGGAGCGTAAGTTCTATCAAAAAGTTACTGATTTATATGCGACGGCCTTTGATTACGACAAGGACGCCAAGACTACTCGCTTGTTTTTTCAAACAGTACAGAATAAATTGCATTATGCGGTTCATCGTCATACAGCCGCGGAGTTGATTTTGGAACGAGCAGATGCTACGAAAGAGCATATGGGACTTACTACATGGGAAAATGCTCCAGAGGGAAAAATTCTGAAAACAGACGTATCAATTGCTAAGAACTATTTGAATGAACAAGAGATGGACTATCTGGAAAGAATTGTTTCTCTCTATTTAGATTATGCAGAGTTGCAGGCCAAGCGTAAGATTCCCATGAGTATGGAGGACTGGGCAAAGCGTTTGGACGGTTTTCTTGAGTTCAATGGGAATGAGTTACTCATTGGCCCTGGCAAGATCAGTGCAGAACAAGCTAAGCTTCATGCAGAAACAGAATATGAAAAATATAGGATCGCACAGGATCGTCTGTATGAAAGTGATTTTGATCGCTTTCTTTTGCTGGAGCGGGAAATAGGTGATAAGAGTTAAGCTCAGCTTAAAAACGCCCGAAGGATTCCCTATAGCAAATGAGATCTTAGTAAGTATTTTTTGTTTTAAACAAGTTACTTCTTATTTGGCAACGAATTAAAAAAGCGTTCAACATCAGTGTCCTTACGTATTGCAGATACTTGACTATTTCTTTCTCTGATCTCGAACAGTCTCTTAATTTCCGATGGCTCCCATTCTTTCTCTTCAATTTCCTCTAATTCAGCGATAACAGAGTGAGTGGTTGCATATGTTCTACTATCTTCTAGCTGGTTTATCAGCTTTTGTCTCTTTTTGAAGTTTGCATCCTGTGCTTTTGTCTCTTGGTCTTTTAAGTCAATGCACTCATAATGAAAATCTTCGAGAGCTTCATTAGCTGCCGTACGATCGATAATTTTTTTTGATAAGACCATCTAGTTGAGATTCAGGAGAATAGTCTGCAGCTGCAAAGTACTTAATTCGATTTTCATTAAGGAGGCTAAATACTCTAAAAGACAGAGCAGAAAAATATCTCAAAGAGTCACAGGATAAAAAATGAATTACTATCAAATTTATATGAAATTATAGAATGAAAGAGGGTTAAGAGTATGAACAGAAAAACGGCAGAAGAAAATTGTTATAATTTATTACAATATTATTTTAATTCTGGTACTGATAAACCAGAGCTGAATTATGAATGTAAACCATTTATGAACTTAGTACAGGCGGTGTGGGATGATGTATGCTCATCTGATTACGCAGACCCAGACATAACTCTTTTTATAATTGAAAATCGTATATTAGAATTAAAAACAGCACCATCAGACGTCAGTGAGTTTTATAGTTCATTAGTTAATTTAGTTAAAACTAGTTTCGAACAAAATAAGGGTGAGCATTTTGTGATTATTCCGCTGCACGGATCAAAGCTAAATAAGCAGATAACTTTTGGAGATAAAATGTTCTACTTAATTCCATCGGAAGAAAATGAAAAGACGCTATTTAGTAATTTGTCGAATATAATGTCAATCGAATACGAAAAGTGTGCTGATATGTTTGAGCATACGAAAAATAGTCGTTCACGAGATTTCTTTAAACACAATTTATTGCTCATTAAAATTGAAGATCAAACATCTCATGTGAAGTCGAAAGCTATCACAATTGCTATTCGCACTATTTATCTGATGCATGTGCTGTATTGGACTCAAAATACAACAGAGGATGTTTTCTTTTCTATGAAAAAACTCTCATATGATTTCCTTGAGGAAAACCACCACGTTGTAATAATGTCTAACGATGAATGGAGATGTGGACACGGGAATAGCTTTAACGGAGTCCCAAAATGTCAGATAGACTTACAATTTCTTGAGGTGGAAGAAAATCAAACAACATTTTCACATCTGTTTACTGAATTTTTCCTAAATCCTGGTGATGAACTGACTCGTAGATTTGTTAATTCATTGATTTTGTTGAATAGAGGATTTCATTTCGAATTAAAAAACGATAATGATTTGGCCACATTGCTATATACGACATCAGCAGAGACTTTACTAACAGAACAGAAAAATGAAAAACGATTAAGATTTGCCGCCATTCTTTCAAAATTGATTTGTATCGAAGGAAAGACCCGATTGGAAATTGCAAATATACTTGATAGTGTTTACCACAAACGAAACGACTTTGTTCATGCAGGCAAATCGCCTTTTTATGAGTATCGTGAAGATGAACTTACATTCACGAGAATTGCAATCTCAAAATTAATCCTTAAATATAATGAAATCGATACCCTTTTATCAACACAAAGTGAAGACAATAGAAGTAAAAAATGGGATGCATATGTTGACCAGATATTTAAGACTCTTATTTTTGGAACGTAACTTTTAATTCGATTACAGTCATAAGGTTCATTGACTTCCTATGCGGTAGATGCCAAAAAATGCACGCTTCAGTATTTAGTATTACTAAAACTCACGAAGACACGTATTAAATTGCTGGAACAAAAAATCTATCACATAGACACTTAGATTATGTATATAAACCTGACATAGGGGGAATAAGCAGAAACGTAAAGATGAAACACCGCAGGTGCGGCTGTCGTCAATACGTGCTCTGAACAGGTAGAACTCAAACAAGCACGTACTTCTCGCCAGCCGGGTCTGCATAGGAAAGGAACATGAACTATGGGAAAGATTCTTGGTATCGACCTCGGCACTACCAACTCGGCTATGGCTGTCCTTGAGGGTGGCGAGCCGACTATTATCGTTAACGCCGAGGGCGATCGCACCACTCCGTCGGTCGTGGGCTTCCGCGCTGACGGCGACCGCATTGTCGGTAAGGCAGCAAAGAACCAGGCTGTTACTAACCCTGTGAACACGGTATTCTCCATCAAGCGCTTCATGGGCCGCAAGTTTGACGAGGTCCAGTCCGAGATGAAGACCGTTCCGTACAAGGTCAAGTCCGGCACTGACGGTCGTGCCGTTGTGGAGATTGAAGGAACCGATTACACGCCCGAGCAGATCAGCGCCATGATCCTCTCTAAGATGAAGGCTGATGCCGAGAAGTACCTCGGTGAGAAAGTAACCGATGCCGTCATTACCGTCCCTGCGTACTTCAACGACTCCCAGCGTCAGGCAACCAAAGACGCCGGTAAGATCGCAGGCCTCAATGTCCAGCGTATCGTTAACGAGCCGACGGCAGCCGCTCTTGCTTACGGTCTTGATAAGAAGGACAAGGATCAGAAAGTCCTCGTCTTCGACCTCGGCGGCGGCACCTTTGACGTCTCGCTTCTTGACCTTGCCGACGGCGTTGTTGAGGTTCTTGCCACTAACGGCGACAACCACCTGGGTGGCGATGACTGGGACCAGCGCGTGATTGACTGGCTTGCCGATAAGTTCAACTCCGACAACGGTATTGACCTGCGCAAGGATCCTATGGCTCTTCAGCGTCTGAAGGAGGCCGCGGAGAACGCCAAGAAGGAGCTCTCCAGCGCTCAGCAAGCACAGATTAACCTGCCGTTTATTACCGCTGACGCAACCGGTCCTAAGCACCTTGACTACACGCTGACCCGCGCCGAGTTTGAGCGCATCACGCGTGATTTGCTCGACCGTTGCAAGACCCCGGTGACCAAGGCACTCCAGGACGCCGGCCTTCAGATTTCCAACGTTGACGAGGTTATTCTCGTCGGCGGCTCAACCCGTATGCCCGCCGTTCAGGATCTTGTGAAGACTATGACCGGCAAGCAGCCCAACATGTCCGTGAACCCGGATGAGGTCGTCGCTGACGGTGCGGCCGTCCAGGGTGGCGTTCTGACCGGCGACGTTTCCGGCATCCTGCTCCTGGATGTTACCCCGCTTTCCCTTGGCGTCGAGACCATGGGCGGCGTGATGACCAAGATGATCGATCGTAACACCACCATCCCAACGTCCAAGACGGAGATCTACTCCACGGCTGCCGACAACCAGACGTCCGTTGAGATCAACGTCCTTCAGGGCGAGCGCGAGATGGCTGCGGACAACAAGTCGCTCGGCAAGTTCAACCTGACCGGCATTCCTGCAGCTCGTCGTGGCACTCCTCAGATTGAGGTTACCTTCGACATCGACGCCAATGGCATCGTGAAGGTCACCGCAAAGGATAAGGCAACGGGCAAGTCCCAGGAGATCACCATCTCCGGCTCCACCGCGCTTTCCGACGACGAAGTCGATCGCATGGTCAAGGACGCAGAGTCCCACGCCGAGGAAGACAAGAAGCGCAAGGATGAGATTGAGGTCCGCAACCAGACCGACTCTCTTGCATACGGCACCGAGCAGACGCTGAAAGATCTTGGTGACAAGGTCCCCGAGGACCAGAAGAAGGCTACCGAGGAGGCCGTTGCCGAGGCTCGTAAGGCACTTGAAGGCACCGATATTGAGGCTATCAAGGCAGCCGGCGAGAAGCTCCAGGAAGTCGGACACAAACTCGCCGAAGTAGTGTACGCTGACGCCCAGGCTCAGACCGCGGGCACGGACGGCGCCTCTGCCAGCAACTCTTCCGACGGCGACGTTGAAGATGCTGATTACGAGGTTGTTGACGACGACAAGTCTCAGAACTAAGGTGCGAGCGGAAGGGCTTCTCGCCATTGCCGTGCGCTAGGGGCAAACGGAAGTCAGAGAAGCAAGACGTTCGCATTGGGGAGGTGGCCGGCTTTGACCGGCTGCCTCCCTCGTACATAGAAGGAGGGTGACGTGAACGTGCCAATTGATGAGGGCAAAGACGCCGCTTTTGAAAATGAGAATAACGGAGGCGCACAGGTGGGCGCCGCCGGTGTAGACGGAGATGACGCTGCCGGCGCCGCAGGTGCGGCTGCCGCTGATGACCTTGACGAGCAGGCCATGGTTGAAGAGGCTATTCGTCGGGGAGAAGAGCAGGCGGAGCGTGAGATTGCGGAGGATGTCAATAAGGCTCGCTCCGAGCGCGATGCTCTGCAGGCTCAGCTTGATTCCGTAGCGGATCAGATTGAGGCCGCTAAAAAGGAAGCCGCAGAGGCCACCGATAGATTTGTGCGTCTGCAGGCGGACTGGGATAATTATCGTCGTCGCACGGCTCAGGAGCGTTTGGATGAGCGTGAGCGCGCAGCGGAGAAGCTGGTAGTTGAACTCTTGCCAGTCATTGACGACTTGGAGCGTGCGATTGAGCACGCCGATAATCTCACGGATTCGCAGTCGGTACAGTTTGTCGAAGGCGTTTCGGCGGTAAAGAACAAGCTCGTAGGTGTACTGAACAAAGAAGGCGTCAATGTGATTGATCCTGCCGGTGAGGCGTTTGATCCGCTGTCGCATCAGGCGGTCGGCCGGGTTGAGGATGCCGAAGCATACGATGAAAGCGTTGCGCAGGTATATCAGAAAGGCTATCGCATGGGCGGCAAGGTCATCCGCACCGCCATGGTGACGGTAACGCACGGCGGACCCAAGCGTCCCGAAGAGGGCGATAAAGATACGGATGCCGGCAAGGATGCCGACATTGCTGATGATGCGAGCAACGGCGATACTGCTGATGCAGGCGGTGACAAGGACACCAAGTAAGTAAAACTTTTTATGAGAGGAGGTCGTGCTTAGTCATGGCTGGTAAGAAAACATTTTATGACGTGTTGGGTGTGAAGCGCGACGCCTCGAAGAGCGACATCCAGAAAGCTTTCCGCAAGCTCGCTGCTAAATATCATCCTGATGCGGGCGGCGATGAGAATAAGTTCAAGGAGATTTCCGAGGCGTACAACACACTTTCAGACGAATCCAAGCGTAAGGAATACGACCAGATGCTCATGTTCGGTGGCATTCCGGGCTCGGGCTTTGGAGGTCGCGGTACACAGGGCGGCTACACCTATACCACCAATGTCGACGGCGCTGATTTTGCCGATATCTTTGGCGGTATGGGTGGTATGGGAGGCTTCGACTTCTCATCCATTTTCGGTGGCGGTCGAGCTGCTGCAAACAGGCCATCTGCCGGCGGAGATTTGACGATGTCCGTTGAGGTGAGCTTTGACGAGGCGCTTAAAGGCACTTCTCGCAAAGCAACTTACCGCATTCCTTCGACGGGCGATGAGCAAACGCTGACTATCAAGATACCTGCAGGCGCGTACGACGGCATGAAGCTCAGGTACAAGAAGCGTGGCGAATACGGAATTAACGGCGGACAGCGCGGTAACCTGGTGGTTTCCATCAAGGTTGATCCGCATCCGGTGTTCAAGCGTGATGGCGCTGACGTGAGGATGGAGTTGCCCATCAGTATGTATGAGGCCGCTCTTGGCGCAACGGTTGAAGTTCCTACACCCGACGGCACGACGGTCCGTCTGAAAGTTCCCGCCGGTACGCAGAATGGTAAGACGTTCCGCTTCCGCGAGCTCGGTGCGCCGCGCGTAAAAAATCCGGATTCTCGCGGAGCTTTGTATGTGTCGGTTGACGTGAAGGTTCCTACAAGACTGACCAAGAAGGAGCGCGAGGCGTTGGAGTCTCTGAAGGACGACGACGCTCGCAGCTACCGAAAGGATGTGTAAACGATGGCGCGCAAGAGCGACGAGAATCGCAAAAGTCGGGAGAGTCGCAATAAACCGCTCTACATGATTAGCGTTGCGGCTGAGCTTACGGGCATGCATCCACAGACCCTTCGCGTCTACGAACAGAAGGGTCTGGTCAATCCCGGCAGATCCCGCGGCAATACCCGTCTGTACTCGCGCGCGGATATCGACCGGCTGAACCTTGTGGCTAAGCTGACGGATGAGGGCATCAATCTTGCCGGTGTCGTGCGCATTCTCGACATGCGCGAGCGTGCTGTCGAGAAGGACGACGAAATCGATGAACTCCGTGCCCGCGTTCGCGAGCTTGAGGACGAGTTGCACGAGTACAAGATGCGTGAGCGTATTACCTCGCTTGCCCGCTACGAGGAGTCGAGTCCTGAGCAGATCATGCAGCGCCTTTTGGGTATGTCGTCAGATGCTGAAGATACCGAAGACGATGCCGAGAAAGACGCGTAAAGAGGTAGACTATACAAATAACATCTAAGGCATCCAAGAGGGAGAAACACATGCTTGGGTATTTGTATTTCAATCAAAAAGGCAAACTAATCCTATTTATTGTCTTCTCCCTCTTAAGCAGTCTGTTTGAAATTGCGCTTTCATACGTGATGCTTCAGTCTATTGATCTTGCCATGAGCGGCAAACTCTCGGACGCCTTGAACTATGGACTTTGGTTTGGCTTGTATATTTTCTGCTACTTCTTCGTGGACCTGGTATGCAGGCGCCTGCGGTGGTCCGTGCTTCGAGGCAGTCAGTCACACCTGCGTGATGATTTGATGAGTCGCATTCTTGGTCAGTCGATTCCTGAGTTCCATACGCAAAATACGAGTCATTGGCTCTCGATACTTACCAATGACCTTGATTTGCTTGATGAGACGTATTTCCGCGTGTTTATGGATACACTGGTAGACATCTTCTCCGGCATAGTCAGTTTAGTGGTGCTTCTATTTATCTCACCATGGCTTGTTTTATTCATTTTTGCCATGATTGCCGTTCAGATGCTGATTCCTAAAGCCATGGCTCCACGCATTTCCAAAAGGCGAGCAGAACAGTCTAAGTCTGCAGAGCGTTTTACGGCTACCACCAATGAGCATCTTGAAGGTTTTGATCTTCTCAGAAGTTTCCACCTTACGGAAGCTTCGCGAGAAGCAATGAGTAAAGCAAACCAAAGCTGGGAAGAGAGTAAATTCCAAGCGCGTTATTTTGGTTCGTTGGCGCGTCTGCTTTCGTTTACCGTTGGCCAGATTATCTATATCGGTATTTATTTCATTGGCGCTATCCTTACCCTTCAGGGTTTGATGACGGTTGGCATGATGGTGGCTGCTTCTCAGCTTGTGGTCTATATTGCAAATCCTATTCAAAATGTAAGCGACGCCATTACCGATATGCGCGGTGCCGAAGAGATTATCAAAAAGTTCCGTGCTCTTCTCGATAAGAAAAGTGCTGTTGAAGACGGAACAAAAGATATTCCTCAGCGGTTTTCAAACCTTACCGTGGATCATGTGTCGTATAGCTATGACAAAGAGCGTCCTATTTTGTCTGATGTGTGTCTCAGTTTAGAGCACGGTGGCAAATATCTTCTTGAAGGCGACTCGGGAAGCGGTAAAACTACGTTGATACAGTTGCTTACCGATGCGATGAAGCCGGATGCAGGACAGATTCTTTTGGATGGACAGCCTATTGAGCGGTATAAAGCCGAACAGTATGCTCGTTTTATCATCCCATGTTCTCAGCAGACCTTCATTTTTAACGCGAGCATCAGGGATAATATCACGTTGTTCTGCAAAGACTTTACTGACGATGATGTAATTGTCGCCCTCAAGAAATCAGGTTTTGAAGAAATCCTTACTCGCTATCCTGACGGGCTTGATCACAAGATTGATCAGTCGGGGAGTAGTTTGTCCGGTGGAGAGCGACAAAGGCTGGCGCTGGCTCGGATTTTTCTGTTTGAACCCCAGATTGTGATTTACGACGAGAGTTTTGCGCATTTGGATGCCGCATCAGTGGATAGTCTGATTGATACGGTTATGGAGGATACGGACAGAACCGTCATCATGACATCCCATCAAGTAACCCCAGAGATACGAAATCAGTTCCAATCGCTCGTACTGAAAGACGGAAGCGTTCAGATGTGTGGCGGAAACGTGCGGTCATAGGTGTCATAACTCAAGCCTTCTTGACCTATTTGTAATACATGAATACAATGGTATTCAGAGGTGTAAGGAGGGTTTATGGATAGCATTGTGACCGCTCGTGTTCCTGTGGAGGTAAAAAATCAGGTCTCCGTCGTTCTTGAGTCTCTTGGATCAAATACCACAAAGCTTATCAATGCAGCTTTTGACTACGTCCTTGTGACGGGTAAACTCCCTGATGCCAATGAGTCCATTCAGTCTGAGTGTTCTCAAAAAGACACGGTTCGTAAACTGAGCGAGAAGGACAAAAAAGAGCTCGCGGAACT